>RRZU010468369.1_pt1 | contig 14612 bp, 20 predicted proteins | sample 2165561 | NCBI WGS metagenome assembly RRZU01 (sample SAMN10456909, study PRJNA506462) | wastewater metagenome | isolation source: wastewater sludge | place: USA: Moscow, Idaho
GGAGACTTTTTGGCGAATTAAAAGACAAAAAATTTGGAACATCTCTAAAAGTACTAGAACTAACCAGAATCAGCATCGGCGGTTTCAAGCTAGACATAGAAAGCGGCAAATGGCGTTTTTTGTCTGTTGACGAGGAGAGAGCTTTGGTGTGATGCCGCTTTTAATGACTAGTAGCTGTTTTTTGCTGTTTTTATTTTGGTGTTTGATATGATAAAAGAAAAAAGTCGGAACGCAAAATGACAAGAGAGACAATTCTTGAGTATTTGAGGGGGCGAAAAGCTGAGTTTGCCGATAAATATGGCGTAGCAACAATAGGTCTATTTGGTAGTTTTGCCAAAGATGCGGCAACCGAAGGTAGCGACATAGATATATTCGTCGTGATGGAGCCCGACATCTTTTCGATGATTCGTATAAAAGAGACTATAGAGTCCGACTTGCATGCGAAAGTCGATTTGGTGCGCCTCCGAGAGTCGATGAACCCGCTATTAAAACGAGAGATACAAGACAGGGGTGTGCATGTCTGATTTGCTAGTTGGGGTGCTCGGTGAAATAGAGTTTTCAATCAAGCTTATCCAAAAAAGGTTTGAAGATATTAAGAAAAGCTCTGATTTTTTGGCAGATGAAAACGGACTTGAAAAACTAGACTCCATATCTATGCGGCTCATAGCCATAGGCGAAGCGTTCAAAAATATAGACAAACTAACAGACAAAAAACTACTCGTAAACTATCCGCAAATAGACTGGAAGGGCATCAAGGGTATTAGGGATATTTTATCTCATCACTATTTTGATATAGATAGCGAAGTTATTTTTGAGATATGCGACAAAAAGCTAGACGAACTACTGGCGGCAGTTCAGGATATGCAAGGATAAGTTATTTGGTTAAAGGCATCTGTATGCTATATTGATCGGACAGCCTATTGCGTTTTTCTAAGGAAAAGAGGAGAAGAGATAGTTTCCGTCTTCATTGACTTTTAAAAAAGTAGCCGTCCCATTGATCTTGATCCCTTGATCTATTTTTATTTTCAGCTATCGTTATTAAGCTTTGCCATCATGGATGGGGCAAATCTTTCGCTCATTCCAGCCAACAACCCAATGAGAACAATGGAGCTGTTTAAGTGTTCTGGATTTAAAAAGCCAGATAATATAACTCCAGATTTAATTGCCAATGCAGCCAATAGAGCAGATAGCATGCCAGCAAATATTCTGTATCTGCTTTCCATTTTATGAAACTCTTCTCCTGCGTAAATATCAAAATTTTCATCGCCCATTCTCATTATGATAGACAGCAAGGCTCCCATTGAGCCGCACATCAGTGATAAAAAGCAGATAAAAGCTGTTTGACCAATTATGCCAATAAAAAAGTCACGAAATATCCAACTCAAAATGCCTATTAGAGTTATTATTAATGTTGTTTGCCCAGCAGATAATAAATACCACCTCCTCGAAAGCTCTCTACCCCTGTCTTCCAAATATTTTTCTGCATCTACCAAAGCGCAATTTGCGCTCTCATAATCAGAAGCAAAACTTCTTGCCAGTGATTCACCAAGTAAGCGTTTAAAATTCAAAGCAATATTGTCTGGCAAATAGTTTGGCTTGCATTCCAAATTGGCTACTTTGCTCAAGATAGAGTTATGCGCAGATGAGTCACCATGTCTATTTTGGTCATAAAAATCAGATGTCTTCCAGTCAATATATAAATCGTTATCAATAAAGACAATAAACTCTTGACTTTCAATTACCAAAAACTTTAGCGGCAACTCACCCCACTTTTCTCGGTTGTAGCGATTTTCCACTTTATATCAACCTTTAATTATTTATTGCAAATGGAAGAAAATCTCTCCTACGACCAGCATCCATTACTGCATCCTGTGGGGCATTTCTTTGATATGTTTTGACTTTGGCAACCCCAAAAGCTTGATTTATATCTACAATACCCATTCCAAATGAGCTGGGTGAGCTAAGAAGTTCTTGCGTAAAAACCCCACCTGTTCCATCGTCACCAGCAATTTGGTTTTTATTGCACGAGTATAAGACAATTCTACCTTCCGGATTAGACATAACGGCATTATTAAAAATTTCTCTGTAATTAATGACATTGCTTAACGCTCTACTTTCTGAAAATATAGAAAGTTTTTCTGTGCTCGCTTTTGGCATTACTTTCAACTTTCTGCAAACATCGGCTACAACCAAATGTCTTTTGTTTTGTGGATTTACTTCATTTATAGAAATCGCTTCTCTTTCATTAAGCCACATTACTGTTTCTTCCGTTCTTTGCCCAATTCTATGCTCTCCGTGACCTGAACATGTTATAAAAACATAATCTTTGCTACTGGCACATGCTAATTGACGGCGAACTATAGATAGCGGTTGGTCTACTAAGATAATTATCTCATCCTCTCTCCATGCACCACCTTGATTTGACATCAAAAAGTTTTTAATATCTCGAATATCAACCATTACACCTGGTAGCTCAGGCTTCACGCTTGGCGCCCCTATAAGAATTGCTTGTCTTGTTATAGCCATCTGGAGTTCTCCGTGTATTTTTTACCAATTGTAATAAATATATCCAAGCAGTAATTAATTTATCTTTAGGCCTAAGTATTGCAAATGGGCGGCAGTTGATAGTAGATATTTTGAATTGGTTTTGTCCCTGTGTTCGCACTTTAGGCATCCGCCTTAAAACCTAAGGTCGTCATTTTGTATTAAAAAAAAGATATTTGAAATAGTTTGAAGCTAAAAAAGAGCGAGAAATAAAGATATCGACAGAACGACAAAATATATTGTTTCAAAAAAACTTTACTTATAACAAAAACTTTTTTTTAGGTTGGGTGTTTTTTGTAACCAAAATTTAGCGCAAAAGGTATACAATCATCCGCAAAAACGAGAGGATTTAGATAATGTGCAAAGATTGCGGTTGTACGATAGCCGGAGGGCATCACCACTCACACGAACATACTCACGGAGACGGGCATACCCATTCACATGAGCACGACCATCACGGTTCCCACGGGCACGACGGTGAACATGAGCATCATCACCATCACCATGAACATCTCCATCAAAATCCACAGTTAAACGACAAAAAAACAATAGCGGTAATCACGAAGATACTGGACGAAAACGACCGTGAAGCGGCCTCTAACAGGGCGCATTTTAACGAGGCAAAAGTCCTTGCGGTAAATCTGATGAGCTCTCCCGGAAGCGGCAAGACTACGCTACTGGAGAAGACGATAGAGGAGGGGAGCCTAAAAATCGCCGTCATAGAGGGTGATCTGGAGACAAACAAAGATGCCGACAGGATAAAAGCAAAAGGGGCAGCAGCTTATCAGATAACGACCGGAACGGCGTGCCATCTGGATGCCCACATGGTTCACCATGCGCTTCATCAGCTCCCAATCGGCGGGATGGATGTTGTGTTTATAGAAAACGTAGGCAATCTCGTATGTCCGGCTAGTTATGATCTGGGGGCACATATAAACGTCGTCCTTTTGTCGGTTCCGGAGGGTGCGGATAAAATCCAAAAATATCCGGTGATGTTCAAATCGGCGGATATTATCGTGTTTACAAAATGCGATTTGTTGCCGTATTTTGATTTTGATATGGAAGAGGCAAAAGAGGATGCGAGAAGGCTAAACCCGAAAGCCGATATTTTGGAGATTTCGACAAAAGACGAAGCGAGCGTCAAAAAGTGGATAAGCTATCTAAAACTAAAAAAAGAACTTAGAGGATAATCGTATGTGCCTGTCAATACCGTCGCAAGTTGTGGAGCTAAAAGAGGATAATTTTGCCGTTGTGGATACTCTGGGGGTAAAAAGAGAGGTGAGTCTGGATTTGATGCCGGAGGAGGTAGTCATAGGGGATTACGTCCTGATTCATATCGGTTATGCGATAAACAAGATAGACACCGAGAGTGCGCTACTCAGTATCGAGACGTTCAAAGAGATAATAGCGCAGATGGACGAAGAAGAGTTGAAAGAGGCGATGGGTGAGTAAAGAGCTTACACTCTCAACCCTATTTGACGGTTTTAGGGAGAAAGAGACTATCTTTGCGGTAGCAAAAAAAATATCCAAACTTGCCGAAAAACTTCCTGAGAAAATGTATATCATGGAGGTTTGCGGCGGGCATACCCATACGATAATGAAGTACGGGATAAATCAGATGATGCCGGAAAATATCGATTTTGTCCACGGCCCCGGTTGCCCAGTTTGTATCATGCCAAAAAGCAGGATAGATGCCGCATTGGCACTTGCGAATATGAAGGATACGATACTCGTAACTTTGGGGGATATGATAAAAGTACCAGGCTCCAACGGCTCTTTGGCAAAGGCCAGAGGGGAGGGGTGTGATGTTAGGTTTGTCTATTCGCCGACAGAAATTTTGAAAATCGCCGCCGAAAATCCGGATAAAAAAGTCGTCTATTTTGCGATAGGTTTTGAGACTACAACCCCGATGACGGCGGCGCTCATAGACAGGGCTATCGCAAAAGGGATCCAAAATATCTACTACGCAATCAATCACGTTACCGTACCGGAACCGATGTGTGCCATTATGGATGATGACGAGACAAAGGTAAATGCGTTTTTGGCTCCGGCACATGTTAGCGTCATCACGGGGGCAAAAATCTATACCCCTATATCCGAAAAATACAAGGTTCCGATAGTTGCGGCAGGGTTTGAGCCGGCCGATATTTTAAAAGCGATACTCATGCTGGTGGAGCAAAAGATCTCAGGTATATGCGAAACTCAAATAGAGTACGACAGAAGTGTCGGTTTTGAGCCGAACCAAAAGGCCAAAGAGACGGTAGAGAGATATATGGAGGTTGATGATTTTTTTGTCTGGAGGGGGATCGGGCCTATACCGAAAAGCTCCCTTCGGCTAAAAGGGGAGTTTGCCCATCTGGATGCCTATAAAGTATTTAGCGATTTTATCCCAAAAGAGTCTTCGGATGATCACAAGCTTTGCATTTGCGGAGAGGTGCTAAAAGGGAAAGCCAAACCGTATGATTGCAAGGTTTTCGGCACGGCTTGTACCCCGTCTTCGCCGCTTGGATCTTGTATGGTAAGCTCCGAGGGGGCTTGTGCGGCATATTTTAAATACGGAAAATCTATATGAAAAGCGTTACGTTGGCTCATGGGAGCGGTGGGGTCGAATCAAACAAGCTAATCGGAGATGTGTTTTTTTCAAGACTCAAAAATGATATTTTACTCTCGGCCGAGGATGCGGCTGTTTTTAGGATAGAGGGCAAAACTGCTTTTACAACCGATAGTTTTATCGTAAGCCCGATATTTTTTGCCGGAGGCGACATCGGCAAGATAGCGGTTTGCGGTAGTTGCAACGACCTTGCGGTGATGGGAGCCAGACCGAAATATCTATCCCTGTCGCTGATTATCGAGGAGGGATTTTCGATTGACGATCTGGAGACGATAGCCGATTCGATAGCAAGGGAGCTAGAGGTTAACGGCGCAAAAGTCGTAACCGGAGATACAAAAATAGCCCCAAAAGGGAGCGTCGATAAGATATTCATAAATACGTCGGCGGTTGGAGAGGTAGTAGCGGAGGGGCTTAGTTGTAAAAACCTGAAAGCCGGAGATAAAATCATAGTCTCCAGAAGTATAGGGGAGCACGGAGCGACGATATTTTCCGGTAGAGAGGGGATTAATCTCACAAGCTCTCTAAAAAGCGATTGTGCGTCGCTTTGGCCGACAATTGAGAGGCTGCTACAGACAAAAGCGGATATCGTAGCCATGAGGGATGCGACTAGGGGCGGCGTTGCGGCGGTGCTAAACGAATGGTGTGCCTCGTCGTCTGTCTCTATGGAGTGTGTCGAAGAGTCTTTTGCCGTAAAGCAAGAGGTTTTGGGGGTGTGTGAACTACTCGGATTTGAGCCGTTTAGTCTGGCAAACGAGGGGACTTTTGTAATGGCGGTTCGAGGTGATACGTCGGAGGTGCTATCTGTGCTCCATTCGTTTGAGTTTACAGAAGATGCGGCAGTGGTCGGAGAGGTCATGGGCGACGGTAAAAACAGAGTCGTGCTAAAAAACGGATACGGCACAAAGAGAATCATGGAGTACCCAACCGGAGAACTTCTCCCTAGGATTTGTTAATGCATGAATATTCGATAGTTCAGAGCCTTTTGGATCTTTGTGAGCAAAACGCAGAGGCCAACGGAGCGAAAATTGTACATAGGGTTGTCGTAGGTATCGGAGAGCTAAGCTCTGTAGAGCCTTCGCTGCTTGAAACGGCGTTTCATACGTTCAAAGAGGACACGATGGCAAAAGATGCCGAGCTTACTATTGAGAGGATAGAGTTAAAAGCCGAATGTCTAGCCTGCAAGAGAGAATTTAAACCGTCCATAAACGATTATATATGCCCTGTTTGCGGCAGCTCCGATACTAAACTTTTGGCCGGAGATGAGCTTTTACTTTTAAGTTTGGAAATTGAATAATAAAGAGTTTTTATTTCAGGGGGAGGTGTGCAATGGTTGACAATGACGACGAATACTCAAAATCGGATACCGCAAAACCGGAAAAAGCTAAAAAAACGGAGAGGGAAGAGGGGATAGAAGACCTTGATAGTCTAAAAAAACTCGAACCTATGTACAAAGGCGGCAATGCCATAAAAGCATTTTTGAATAAAAAAGGGAAAACGGGCGGGAAGACGAAGTAGAAAATTGTTAATTTTTTGCTTATATGTTGCTTAAAATGTTTAAAGCTATAACATTTTTTAAAGATTTTATCCCCGCAACCCCTTGATTTCACTGTATTTTATGCTAGAATATAACCGCATCACGCAAATTTATATAGGAGAAGCCCTATGAATAAGGCAGAGTTCATCTCTATGGTTGCCGCTAAAGCCGGTACTTCCAAAAAAGATTCGGAAGCAAACCTAAATGCTATACTTGCGGTAATTTCAGATAACCTTGCAAAAGGGGAAGACGTTCCGTTTATAGGTTTCGGTACTTTTAAAGTTGTTAAAAGACCTGAAAGAATGGGTAGAAATCCAGGGACAGGCCAACAAATCAAAATACCTGCAACAAGTGCAGTTACATTTAAAGTCGGTGCCAAACTTAAAGAGGCGGTAGCCGGCAAAAAAGCCCCGGCTCCTAAAGCTGCAAAGAAAAAATAAGACCTAATTTTCGGCTTTGCCGGAAATTTGAGAATTCATCTAAAAGCCGCTAACGGCATGAGCCGTCTGCTGAAGACCTAATTTTCGGCTTTGCCGGAAATTTGAGAATTTATCAAATAATATAAGGGGCAAAGTCCCCTTGTGTTGGCTTTGTTATTTCGGCGGTTGTTTCGTGTTTATCTGTTTTAGGTAGGATACCATAGCCGATATCTCCGTATCTGTCAAAAAATACTCCGGCATTATACTTCTTTTTTTCCCTTGTCTTAGGCTCTTTTTTATCTCGTCTGCCGTGGCCGCAGATATATTCGGTGCTGCAATTTTGTACTCTTTTTTATTTTTTATATAACTTCCTATCTGGTTACCCAAACCTTTTTCACCGTGACATTTATCGCACCCGATTCCTCTGGGATTTTTGTACAGCATTTCACCGTATTCGTAGTTGTTGATAAAGGATTCGGCGCATGCCGGAAGCATTGAAATACATAGCGTCAGTAGAGTTTTGCGCATTGCGGCTCCAAAGCAAAATTATCCTATAATACCCCAATTTCGCTTGAATTAAAGGAACTTTAGTTGCAACTCTTAGACGGCAAAAAACTCTCCGCAAAAATAAAAGAAAACCTAAAAAACGAGATATCCGAGTTTGTTTCCAAAACAGGGACAACCCCCGGTCTGGCTGTATTGCTCGTGGGAAATGACCCCGCAAGCCACACGTATGTTGCAATGAAAGCAAAAGCGTGCAAAGAGGTTGGGCTATACAGTATAGTCCACGAGATGCCGGATACCGTAAAAGAGGACGATATACTCTCGACTATCAAGATGATAAACGAAAATCCAAAGGTTCACGGCCTTTTGGTTCAACTCCCCCTTCCGAAGCATGTAGACGCTACAAAGATTTTGGAGGCTGTTGATCCGGCAAAAGACGTAGACGGATTTCACCCGTTCAATCTCGGTCGCTTGGTGGCGGGGCTGGATACGTTCGTCCCATGTACTCCGCTAGGCGTTATGGAGCTTTTGGTCGAATACGGCATAGAGGTAAAAGGGAAAGATTGCGTGGTTGTAGGGGCTAGCAACATAGTCGGCAAGCCTATGGCGAGTCTGCTTTTGAATGCCGGAGCCACTGTTGATATATGCCATATCCATACAAAAGATTTAAAGACGCACACTAAAAATGCGGATATGATTTTTGTCGGCGTAGGCAAAGCCGGACTTATAACGGCCGATATGGTAAAAGAGGGTGCGGTGGTTGTAGACATAGGGATAAACAAAGTTGGAGACAAGCTTGTCGGGGATGTAGATTTTGATGAGGTCTCCAAAAAATGCACATACATAACCCCGGTTCCCGGTGGCGTAGGTCCTATGACGATAGCCATGCTACTTAGTAATACCCTAAAGGCGGCAAAAGGGATATGAGGGAGAATCTTTTAAAACTGTATAAATTTTCAAACAGTTGGACGGGGACGGTAATTATCGTCCTTTTGGTAATATTTTTTGTCGCACAGGCGTTTGTGATTCCGTCAGGGTCTATGATTAGGACGCTACTGATAGGAGATCACCTATTTGTCAAAAAATTTGCATACGGTGTCCCTACACCGCATATACCGTTTTTGGAGATTCCGCTTGTCCCCAATCATGACGGCCATTTGATAGAGGGTGAGAGACCAAAGAGAGGTGATATCGTAATTTTTAGATATCCGCTTGACGAAAAAGTCCATTTTGTCAAAAGGTGCGTAGCGACAAGCGGCGATGAGCTATTTTTTCACAATCAGGATTTGTACCTTAGACCTTCAGAGGGCGATAGTGCGATAGAAGCAAACTTCAAGGGGTACGAAACCGTATCTGTGGGCGGCAAGCTCTGGGTCAAAAACCCGTACACAAAAGAGCATAAAGGTATCCACTATGAAAATGCAAAAATAGAGGAAAAAGACATTCTAAGCTCCGAGGATAAAATGCTTTTTGATCCCAAACTCTACTATGAGGCAAAATCAAAATCAGATGTTACATACGAGAGCAGTTTTTCTGTTTTACCTGTCGATGAGATTAGGCTTAGAAAATACTTTTTCGGCCCTATAAAGCTTGGCGCAGATCAGTTTTTTATGATGGGTGACAACAGAGATAATTCGGCCGATAGCAGATATTGGGGGCCCGTCAAATACTCACAGGTTGTAGGCAAGCCTTGGTTTATATATTTTAGTTGGGATGATGACTATAAAATCAGATGGCAAAGGATAGGCAAAACCGTTGAGACTTTAGAGGGTGAACTAAAATAAAATGTTTGATATGGATTTTGAGCCTATACAGATAGTTGCGATGGTAGCTGCCTTGGCGGTTGCTATCATAGGTCATGAGATAATGCACGGTTTTGTGGCCTACAAATACGGCGATATGACCGCAAAATACGAAGGCAGACTCTCTATAAACCCAATAGTCCATATAGATCCTATCGGTACTATTGTAGTTCCTCTTTTGCTGTTTGTTGCCGGATCCCCTTTTTTGTTTGGATGGGCAAAGCCCGTTCCGGTAAATATATGGACGGTTATTAGAAACGGCGGCTATAACGGTGCTATAGCGGTAGCTTTGGCCGGAATAGCCTATAATCTAATCCTTGCCGTCTCAGCCTCGTTTTTGCTCCCTATCGCCCCCGAGGGGAGTTTTGCCTCTCAGCTCCTTTTTTATCTAGTGTTGTACAATGTAGTTTTGGCTGTATTTAACACGTGGCCGATACCGCCGCTTGACGGCTCGAACGCCCTCGGGTTTATCGGTAAAAAATTTGGAATCTCCGCTATCGACGAGTTCAACCAAAAGGTTGGAAGATACGGGATGATTATTTTGATTATTATCCTAGCAACCCCTCTTTCGGCGATTTTTATGTTTCCGGCAAAGGTTATATTGGCATTCTTGCTATAGAGTAAAAGGTTAAGTTAAACTAACAGGAGTTGCGGCTATGAAAAAAAACGTTGGAATAGTAGATAGATACGTCAGAATGGGCGCAGGTATCGCCCTTGTAGTCATAGGAACCGTCGGGATAAATAGCCCTATAGTCGGGATACTCGGTCTTATTGTTATGGCTACGGCCGTATTTAGATTTTGCGGATTATATACGCTACTCGGGATAAACACCGCTTGCGATATAAAAAATGGAGCCTCAAAAGAAGAGGAGAAAAAAGAGAGTTGATCGTCTCTTTGCCGCTCCGGCCAAGTTAGCCGAAGCGGGCTTTTTGTTTGCTACTAATACCCGAACCAGTGTTTGATTTTGTCAAAAAGCCCCTCATACTCTTTTTCGTGCGGCTTGCCTTCAAATCCAAAACTCGTATGCAGTTTTTCCACCAACTCTTTTTGTTCATCGGATAGTTTACTCGGGTGAACCATTTTTATCTGTACGACAAAGCTCCCTTTTGCTCCTGTTCTGACATTAGGAACCCCCTCGTTTTTAAATACAAACTGCTCTTTGTCTTTTGTGGACGGCTTTAGATTTAGCTCCAGCTCTCCCCTTAGCCCCGGTACTTTTATGGTATCCGACAAAAGCGTTTGTGTAAAAAAGACCGGAACCTCCAGATATACGTTGTCGCCGTCCCTGACAAATTTTTTATCCTCTTTGACGTTTATGACAATATACAAATCCCCTCTGGCTCCGCTTTTTGAGAGGTTGCCGCGTCCCGCTACCCTGATTCTGTTACCGTCATCGATACCTGCCGGAATATCTACGGTAACGCTCTCGGTTGTCTCCTCGTACCCTTTGCCTTTGCATTTTGGGCATCTCTCTTTGACAATCTCGCCCTCGCCGCCACATTTCGGGCATGTTTGAGAGAATGTCATAAACCCTTGCTTCAAAAAGAGTTGGCCGCTACCGCCGCAATCAGGGCATTTTGTTTTGTCGCCACCTTTTGCCCCCGTACCGTCGCAATCGGAGCACGGTTTTTTGAATTTAAAAGAGACCTCTTTTTTTACCCCAAAGATAGCCTCGGCAAATTCTATACTTAGCTCTATTGCATTATCGAGATTATATTTGTCGGCCTTTGAGCGTCTTCTTTGTCCGCCGCCTCCGCCGCCAAAGAATGAGTCAAATATCGACTCAATATCCCCAAAATCAAATCCAAAGCCTCCGCTACCTCCGCTTTGACCCTCTAGCCCTTTTTTGCCGTATCTGTCGTACACGGCTCTTTTGTTATCGTCGCTTAGTATTTGGTATGCTTCGCTGACCGCTTTGAATTTCTCCTCAGCCTCTTTATCCCCTTGGTTTTTATCGGGGTGGTATTTCATTGCAAGCTTTCTATATGCTTTTTTGATTTCGTCTTGTGAAGCCGTTTTTTCTACTTCTAAAAGCTCGTAATAGCAGATTTCAGTCATTAAAAACCCTCAGAAAATTTTTTGCGAATTTTACCAAAATAGCCCATAAGATTTAAATAACGATAGTGTATTATCGCCGCCATGAAATCAAGCGCAAAATTTGCAGAACTAGTCGATACTTTGGCTTCACTACCTACTATCGGGCGTAAAAGTGCATTCAAGATCGCATACCATCTACTCTTTGAGGACGAAATAAAGGCGATAAAGTTTGCCCACCTGATAGAAGAGGGTGTCAGAGAGGTAAAAAAGTGCTCGGTATGCGGCAATATAACAGAAGACGAAATATGCCATATATGTGCCGACGAGGCCAGAAATCCGGCTAGACTTTGTCTTGTGGCAAGTCCGAAAGATATATTTTCGATAGAGTTGTCGGGTGGTTTTGACGGACGGTATTTCGTATTTGACGAGTTAAAAGCGACGACCGTATCAAGACTTGAAGAGAGTGTGAAGGGCGGAGTTGAGGAGGTGATATTTGCCTTTACCCCATCTGTCGAGAGTGACGGGTTGATCATTTATTTGGAGGATAGACTCTCCTCTTATCCTGTTGCATTTACAAAAATTGCACACGGTGTGCCGACCGGTGTCGCATTTGAAAATATCGACACCGTATCGCTGGCTAGGGCGATAGAGTCTAGGGTTAAAGCCTAGAGGGGGGCATACAGCTCCATTATTTTATTTGATGTTCTGACTAGATTCTTGGCCTCTCCCATTGAGGCTATGATTGCCTCTAGCTTTTTGTCAATCCCCTCGTTTTTACTTTTTAGCGCTTTATCGTCCATCTTTTTGGCCTCTTTTTCTTTTCCCCATAGGCTTCCGACTTTTGCCGCAGCATCGCCGATAGCCCCCGTATATGCAGAAGCCATAGAGACGGCCGCCAGTAGTGAGTTTGCCCCCTCTTTTAGTTTTACAGTTGCATTTTCGGCCGCTATTGATTCGGAGAGTATGTATTCGTTTGCAAATTTTCCGGCCTCTTGGAGTTTTGCGGGGTCTTTGGATTTTTCGTATGCGGCCAGTTTTGTCTCAAACGCTATTAAGGAGTTGTACAGGTTGGTATTTGCCCTCGATGCATTTGCGGCAAGGGTTGTGATTTTTGAGGCAAAGTTTGCCGCAGACGATATTTGTCCCGCATACGGAATCGGCATTATTGCTATTGCGGAGGAGGCCACAGAGGCTGTCTGAATGTATTTTGCATAGTCGGCAACGTATACGTTTAGAAAATTTATATAGGCTATAGTATCGTTGTATCCTGTCTTAAAAGGGGTTAGGGCGGTTTTTAGCCTCAAAAGCTCTTCGTACTCTTTTTGCTCTAGCGCCGTTCTATCCAGACATTTTTTTTGTGTTGTGATGTTGTTTTGTATATCTGTGCCGGCGCAACCGCAAAACAGCATTGCGGCCGCCGTCGCAGTCAAAAAAATAGCTTGTTTATTCAAAATTATCTCCGTTATTAGTTGCTTTTATTTTGTTATATGATTCAAAGACTCTTTTTTGGCGACGAGTAGATAGACCTCCCCTTTTGAGGCGGTTTGCCCGGCATAAAAAAGAGCCTCGTCCCCTTCGCCAAAATATATATCAACCCTTCCGCCCCCTCTGATAGCCCCTCCGGTATCCTGAACCATCACGAATTTCTCAAACGGCTCCCTCTCGGTTCTGGCGACTACTTTTTGACCCTCTATCTTTTTTGGGACAACTGTTTTTATGAACGCCAAAGCCCCTTTCGGCAAAAGTTCATTATCCATGGCAACGCTCTCTTTTGCGGTCAGAGATAGACCGATATTGCCGAATATCCCCTCTTTTTCGTTGAATTTGAAAAAGACGTAGCTTTTGTTTTTGTTTAGGACGTAATCTCTGATTTTCGGGTTCTCCTCCAAAAACTCTTTCATCGTCTGCATATTGACTTTGTCGGAGTTCATCAGCTTTTCATCGGCTATTACTTTGCCTATAGACGTATACGGATGTCCGTTTTTCCCGGCGTATCCTACATATCTTTTGACCCCGTCAACCTCTATAATGCCGGAACCCTGTACCTCTAGCAAAAAAGCGTCTACCTTGCTAGATAGGTACAGTAGCGGCTTCTCTTTTAGCGCTCCGTTATCTATCTCCTCTCTGGTGTAGTACGGGACGAGCGATTTTCCCTCTATTTTTCCGGCTATATCCCGCACTGAATTTGATGTCGGAAATCTTTTCAGATCAGCCGTTATCAAATCCTGCGGATACGGATATAGCGGGGCGTAAAACTCGTCTGATTTTGTGAGAGAGCCTTTTAGCATTGGGGCGTAATACCCTGTCAAAAGAGCCGAATCTTTTTCGTTTTTGCTCTCATAAAGGAGAAAATCTTGGTCAAGTTTTGCTAGTAGCGCCTCCTTGTCCATTGAGGCGGCGTATTTTTTGAATAGCAACAGAGAGTCCCTCATCTGGGCGGCTGTATAGTTTTGGTCTCCGTAGTTGAAGAGCGTATTTTTTTTGGAGAGCCTGTCGTAGTATCCTACAGATAAATCAAGCGCTCTGAAAAACTCGGGCGTGGGGGCGGCGGTGATTGCCTCTGACGGCTTTTTGGTCGATTTTTGGATAGGCTGTTTTTTGGTTACCTCTTTTTTTGGTGGGGTGATTTTTTCCTCTTTGACGGCGCATCCGGCAAACAGTAGTATGACGGCTGTTAAGGCGGCTATTTGGATTTTCATTTGTTTATCCTTTTTTCCTCAAAAAGCTGGCATTGTATACCGCTACTTTGAAATACGGTGAGACTCGGCAGATGCGGCCCCTTAAACCCGTGAACCCTGCACCCGTAAGGTCTTTTTGGTTCATAGGTTACAAAAAAATGTTTGCATTTGTAGCAGTTTACCCTCTCCATCAAGGCTCCCCTCTAAGCAAAGTTTGTTCGGCTAAAACTTCATACTCCGTTGTTACAACCCATTTTTTGTCGGTTTTGGTCTCAAACGTAACTTTGTTAAAGTATTGATCAAAACCGCTTTTTCCGGAATCTTCTACATGAATTATAAGGGGAGATTGTAGATTTTTTCTAAACAAATAGTTTTTTTGTTTGACTATTTCGTTTAACGTATGGAGTCTCTCCTTTGCCGTTACTCCATTCACGTCGGCTTTTAGTGTGGCGGCTTCGGTATGATCTCTTTTTGAGTAGATA
>RRZU012740025.1_pt1 | contig 14612 bp, 12 predicted proteins | sample 2165561 | NCBI WGS metagenome assembly RRZU01 (sample SAMN10456909, study PRJNA506462) | wastewater metagenome | isolation source: wastewater sludge | place: USA: Moscow, Idaho
GACAAGGCGTGAGCGTCTAAATTTTCTTCAACTGCCAAAATGTCTGCCGTCTGTGCCAATGTTTGACTGCCTGTGGGCGTGCAATAAATCAATGACGATTTTTTGACAAAGTCATACACCCCAAGTGGCGAGCTAAAGCGTGCCGTGCCTGATGTTGGCAACACATGGTTACTGCCTGCACAGTAATCGCCAATGGCTTCGGGGGTGTGTCGCCCCATAAAGATTGCCCCTGCATGGCGAACTTCACGTTCCACGTCTTCGGGCGTATCCAAGGATAACTCCAAATGCTCGGGGGCAACGGTGTTAATCACGTCTATGCCCTGCTTGCGGTCTTTGACTAAAATCAAAGCCCCACGCGCCTGTAGTGCTTGACGGGCAATGTTGGCTTTTGGTAAATGGTTTAGGGCGGTATCTAGGGCGGATTTGACCGCTTGTAGCTGATCGGTACTGGTTGTTACAAAAATCGCCTGTGCCACAGTGTCATGCTCAGCTTGCGATAATAAATCCATGGCAAGCCACTGGGCGTTATCGGCTGCCTGACCTTCGGCATAAACCAACACTTCAGACGGCCCTGCAATCATGTCAATACCCACTTGACCAAATACCGCACGTTTGGCGGCAGCAACGTATTTATTGCCCGGCCCTGTGATTTTATCAACCGCCTTAATGCTTGGCGTGCCGTATGCCAATGCCGCCACTGCCTGAGCTCCGCCAATGGTAATCACCGTATCCACGCCTGCCAAATACGCCGCCGCCAGCACCAAAGGATTTAGCTCGCCTTGGGGGGCAGGGACGACCATAGTAATTCGCTTCACGCCTGCAACCTTGGCAGGAATGGCGTTCATCAGCACGCTAGACGGATAAGACGCAAGCCCCCCAGGGACATAAATACCCACACTATCAAGGGGCGTTACTTTTTGTCCTAAGGTATTACCCAACTCATCTTGAAACAAAAAACCTGTCTCTTTTTGGCGTTCATGAAAATTAAAAATACGCTGTGCGGACAGCTCTAACGCTGATTTGACGTTATCGGTTAGATCATCAAAGGCTTTTTTTAGTGTATCAGGGGCGATAAATAGCTCGTCCATGCTTTTGGCGGGATGCTTATCTAGCGTTTGCGTCAGCTCAAGCACCGCTGTATCACCCTGCTCTCTTACCTTTGTAATGATGTCTTCTACCGTTTGGATTAGGGCTTTATCGGTAACGGTTTCAAACGCCAGTAGCTCTTTTAAATCTTGGTCAAAGGTTGGCTCATTGCCATTTAATATTTTTATCATGACATCACTCCGCTTCTACGCTGTTTTCTAAAATTTGTAAAATGGGCGTTAGTTGGGTAAGTTTACGCTTGTAGCTGACAGGGTTGGCAATCAGCCTTGATGACACATGACAAATCAGCTCTTGGGGTTCTAGCCCATTGGCTCGCAAGGTATTACCCGTATCTACCACGTCCACAATCAAATCACCCAAGCCCACAAGCGGAGCAAGCTCCATAGAGCCATACAGCTTAATCAAATCAACCTGCACACCCTTAGACGCAAAATACTCACGAGCAACATTAACGTATTTGGTTGCAATGCGTAAACGGCGGTTTGGTAGTGTCTGCCCTGCAACCCCTGCGGTCATCAGGCGACATTTGGCGATGTGCAAATCAAGCAGTTCATAGACATCTGCGTCATATTCCATTAGCACATCTTTACCCGCCACGCCAATATCTGCTGCTCCATGTTCCACATAAGTTGGCACATCACTGGCTCGCAAAATCAGTAGCCTAACATCATCCCTAGTGGTCGCAAAAATCAGCTTACGAGAGCGGTTAATGTCTTCTAAGGGACGAATGTCGGCTTTGGCAAATAAGGGTAAGGTTTCATCTAAAATCCGCCCCTTGGATAGGGCAATGGTCAATCCTGAAAAAGTGTTAGTCATGGCTTGGTAGCTACAAATTAAATGGTGTATTATAGCATATTTACCATTACAAAAGATGAACAAAACTTTTATGATAACAAAGAACAACTACACTATTGACGAAAATTTATACAAGTGATAATATGTATGCCAAATATTTACATGGAAATTATAATATGTTGATCGTGCCTTTTACACTCATTAATAAAGCCCGAGTACTAACCGAAGGTGAAAAACGCATGACTGATAGTGTGTTTGGTAAAAATACCATTGATTATAACAAGGTGTTAATTTTGAAACGCACACAGTTTTCTGATGCTGACACCCGAGCGGCAGCACCCTTTGGGCAAATCATCTACCCTGATAGTAAATTTAGGGAAGATTTTTCCAGCCCCAATGCGTCTGCTTATGAAAAAGCGACTTTTATTCATGAAATGACTCATATTTGGCAACACCAACTCAAGTATCCCATTGCTAAAAACGGAGTAGTTATTCAGCTCAAAAACGAACTGGGCGGCAGTGTCTATACTTACACCCTGAGCTTAACCAAAAAATTAAAAGATTACAATATGGAGCAACAGGGCGATATTATTGCAGATTATTACGTTTTATATCATTTGGTAGGTACTAACAGTTATCTCAAACAAGGGCTAAGCTCGTCTGCCATGCCTTATACCGATCCCACAAAAAAGTCTATTTATTTAACTGTGTTATCTGATTTTTTAAGAGAACCAAAAAATGCCACTAAAAATTTACCCATCAACCTATCCTTTAGTTCTTTGCGTGGCTGTTGCTAGTGGTTGTGTTTCTGATAACCCCAATCGCAACCCAAAGGCGTTTGGGGAACTTGATGTATTTGTTAATTCATCAGGAAACTTATGTCTAACCCCCCTACCACAAACCGCTAAAATTCACGAAAAAGGCTTTGAAAAATTTAAAACCAATCATATCACTGATATTTGGATCGATTTAACAATCCATACAAATGACAATCAGTTAAATAACCATATTTGGACAGCCAAATCCATCAACAGTCAAACTATATTAACTCATTCGCAAAGTATTTGTATTGGGGAAAATCACTCTCAATTTTCACAAAAACAAGAATTTCCAATTGATAAGGGTAAATCCTATACCGTAAATATGGTTGGTAAATCAGATAATGGCAAACATATTGTTATGTTGAGTAAAACTTTTAATTATCGCTCAGATAACACCATAGAATATATTCCAGATTAAACCAAAGCAATATACATCACCTTAATCCATTCCTTAAGTTATTGTTATTTATTTTGATATATGGCAAGTAATTCTTGTACAGGTTTTCTACTGCTGCCCTTAGCAGAAATATTACGCCGAACCGCTGTGCTATAAATCATCGCCCCTTGGTAAAGCTGTCTTGTGTAGGGTGTGTCATGATTTGAGATCAGCACCGTTTGGGCGGTGTGGCTTGCACTTTTGGCAAGCGTGGCAAGCCCTTCTTGCTCATCAATACCAAACCCCCCTTTGGCATAAGCGGTAAAGGACGCTGTTTGGCTTAGTGCCACATAAGGCGGATCGCAATATACAGCGTCATGAGCGAATGCTTGCGTCAGCACGTCTTGATAAGGCAGACAAGACAGCTCTACCCTATCGGACTTGGCAATAAAAGCAGTCATTTGTTCAAGGGGAAACATCGGGGCTTTATAACGCCCAAAGGGTACGTTAAATCCGCCCTTGGCATTATAACGACAAAGACCATTAAAGCCGTGGCGATTTAGGTAAATAAACAGTGCCGACCGCTCAAACGGGTCATCACTGCCATTAAACCGCTCTCTTAGCTCATAATACGCTGTTTCGGTGTTATTACCCGTAAAAAAACTTTGGGCATAAGCGATAAATTCGCCCTTTTGCTGCTTTAGGCAATGATACACACCCATCAAATCAGCATTAATGTCATTAAACCAATAAGCGTCAAATTCCAAAGCTAGTGATAACGCCGCCGAGCCAACAAACGGCTCAACCAAACGTCCTTTTTGGGGTAAGTGGGGGGCGATAAAGGAAGCAAGTTTAGCCTTACCGCCTGCCCACTTTAAAAAAGGACGACTTGCCCCATCAGCCTTTAATGCGTTCAATATTGACACCCAAGGCTCTTAGTTTGTGTTCTACGTCATCATAACCACGGTCAATGTGATAAATGCGGTCAATGATACTCTCACCTTCGGCACACGCCGCCGCCATCACCAGCGACATAGACGCACGCAAATCAGTCGCCATGACAGGGGCAGGCGTGAATTTATCCACACCGACCACGACCGCTGAATGTCCGTCTACTTTGATGTTTGCCCCCATACGCTGTAATTCAGGCACGTGCATAAAGCGGTTTTCAAAGATGTTTTCAATAATGGTACTGGTACCGTCTGCCAAACAACATACCGCCATCAGCTGAGCCTGCATATCAGTCGGGAAACCCGGGTGAACCTGCGTGCGAATATCTACCGCCTTAGGTCTTTTAGTCATCACCGCACGAATCCAGTCATCGCCTGTAGTGATAACTGCCCCCATGGCTTCAAATTTCTTTAATACAGGGTGTAAAAACTCTGCTGACGTGTTGGTTGTCAAGACATCGCCACGGCTCATCAACGCCCCTGCCAAATACGAACCTGTCTCAATGCGGTCAGCAATTACCGCAAATTCGCAGGCGTGCAAGCTCTCCACGCCTTCAATGGTCATCACCGTTGTACCAATGCCGTCAATCTTAGCACCCATTGCCACTAAGAAATTAGCAAGGTTGACCACTTCAGGCTCGGTGGCACAGTTTTCTAAGCGGGTCACGCCTTTTGCTAAGGTTGCTGCCATGATGACGTTTTCGGTACCGCCAACCGTTACCATGTCAAAGCTAAAATCACAGCCGATCAAACGTCCGCCTGCTGGGGCTTTGGCTTTGACATAACCGTTTTCTACCGTGATGCTTGCCCCCATCGCTTCAAAGGCTTTTAGGTGCTGATCGACAGGGCGAGAGCCGATAGAACAGCCCCCCGGTAGTGAGACTTCAGCTTCACCAAAACGTGCCAAAAGTGGTCCAAGCACCAAAATAGATGCACGCATGGTACGCACCAACTCATACGGGGCGTAATAGTTGCTGACAGTGCGAGCATCGGCAATGACGGTATTGCCTTCTTTTTTGATGTTGACGCCCATGCCTGAAATCAGCTTAATTAAAGTATCGGTGTCTTTTAGGGTGGGGACGTTGTGTAGTACGGTTTGGGCGTTGGGCAGTAGCATGGCTGCCAATAGTGGCAAGGCAGCGTTTTTTGAGCCTGAGATCGCCACTTCGCCAGCGATACGGCTTGCCCCAATGATTTTAAATTTGTCCATGACTGATTATCCTTGCTTGTCGGCTTGACGCTGTTGGTATTCTTGGGGGGTTAGGGCGTGAATGGTTAGGGCGTGAATTTCCCCGCTTTGGATATGGGGATTGGCAATGGCATACACCAACTGCTGACGCTGCACCAAACGTTTGCCATCAAACACATCATCAACAATAAGCACTTCAAATTTATTACCCTGATTGACTGCTTGAATCTCGGCATCAGGGGCAAAATGGGGGCGAAGTAAGGCGATTAAATCATCTGCATTCATAAAAGTTTCCTTGGGTCAAAAATCATTGGCTTGACCTAAAATTTTGTTACAAACGGCTTATTATAGCAAAGCTAACAGATGAGATATAGAATATTATGCAGATTGTGCACATTTTCATAACATTTAAGCACAAAAAAAGCATGGTAAACTTTATGCCACGCTTTTTATGTGATGAAAAATTCTTTTGGCTTTAAGGACTGGATGTCCCATTATAAAGCTGTACATAGCTACTGGTTGGGGTTTCTTGCATTTGCACCACAGGCACTGTGCCTTGGTCAGGAACACTTGGCACTGCATCGCCCGCCACTGCGCCGCTTGCATCAGTCATAATATCATTTGATGTTAAAGTCTCGCCCAAATCATTGACCAGTGTTGCCAACAGCACCACCTGAGCAATACCCATGGTCGCCTTGGATGCTTCAATGATGTGGTTTTGCTGAATGGGATTGACATGTCCGATGACATAAACCACATCACTACGTACGATGATCTTATATTGTGGACTGGTCGCTACCCGATTTGCCACCAAACGCGCCAACACCTTGGACTTTAAAAAATTTTCTTGGGCGGTGTGGCTTGGGCTTTTGGCGGTGGGTGTGGCAACTAAGTAATTATGCACTTTTTTGACATCCTTCATGGAGCTGACCATTTGGGTGATTTGCCCCTTGATGTCTTCGCTGGGAATTTCACCTGTCAGCAATACCTGCCCTTGAAAACTATCCACCACAACCCGAATGGACTGCTGATCCATGTTTTCCAAGCCCTTGACATTGCTTAGGTTTCTGATGACGGTATGTTTAATACCTTCATCAATCATACGCTCGGGAATGGTGCGGTTTAATGCAGGTACACCGTAATTACTATTATTGGTTAAAGGCGTGGTAGAACAACCCCAAAGCATAACACTTAAAGGCAATACTAAAAATAAACATTTCATAAAACACTCCCAACTCAACTGTTAGTTTAACTCAATCAATTTACCAAAAATGCCCCTTGTAGCCATTCCACCGCTTGATGCTCGCCCACACCATCAAAGCTTAGTACATCAAAACGGCAATCATGACCATCAAACTGCGGATTTTGACTTAAAAAATACTGTGCTGTCTTAATGATGCGCTTTTGCTTTGTTAAAGTTACACTACCACTGGCATTGCCAAAATTTGCCGACTTTCGCATTTTTACTTCTATAAAAACAAGCACTTGACTACCCAACCTATCGTCTGTGGCAATGATGTCAATTTCTCCCACTTTAGCAATGGCAAAATTCTTAGCAATCACGGTCAACCCTTGATGCACCAAAAACTCTACCGCTTGGCATTCATAGGCAGTGCCAATTTGACGACTGTGAGGTTTGGGTGTTTTTTGAGCATTTGGCATGGCTTTAGAATAACAAAATTTTACAATTTTGGCTAATTTTTTAACAATTTTTCTGACAAACTGGTACAATTCTACGTCTTTTTTATTGCAAGAGATAAGCCAACTTGTGATTTTTGACAAAATTAGTAGATTTATTAGATTTTTTTATTATAAAATAAGGTTTTCCCTAGTTTTTGTTTTTTATGAAATTTAGAATTTTATGTGTCGGACACAAAATGCCCAGTTGGGTACAAGCAGGCATTGACGAATATTTAAAGCGCTTACAGCCGATGATAAGCACACAAATCGTGGAGCTTGCCCCTGCCAAACGCTCTAAAAACCCCACCCCTGCCGAAATCAGCAAATATAAGCAAGACGAAGGGGCGGCAATCCTAAACGCCAAACAGCCCAAAGAACGCCTATGGGTGCTAGAAGTCAAAGGCAAAATGCTCACAACCGAAGCCCTAGCCGAAAAAATTGAGCAGGTCATGGGCGATGGTACGGACATTGCGTTGGTGATTGGTGGGGCGGACGGGGTGTCGGCGGACGTGTTGGCGGCGGCGGATTTTAAATGGTCGCTGTCGGATTTGACGCTGCCCCACCCTTTGGTGCGGGTGATTCTTGCTGAGCAGTTATATCGGGCGATGAGCGTCATCAATCATCACCCTTATCATCGGGCTTAAGTTTGACTTGTGGTAAAAATATAAGGTAAAGTAGCACAAGGCACGCAGACAATAACCAAGTCAAAAACAAAGACCCCTATTTTTTCTAAGTCTAAGTCAAAGTTTATGCCTTAAAAAGTCCAATTTAATCAATTGGTAAATTTATGGCAAAAATAGGGCGAATCTATTGAATCAATTTCATTGATTGATGCGTATAGCAAGATGCCAAAAGCACTTCTTGCTCATACCAATTTAGTACGCCTTGTGCTACTTTGGGTTTTGGGTAAAATGAGCCTTATAGGTCAAAGCTCATTCCCCCAAAAACGGTGATAAACGATGCAATCACGAAATTGGCGCTACGGTCAAAAGCTCATCAATCATCGCCTTAAATTCATTGGGCACAATGATTTTAAAATTGGCAATGTCATTTTTAATAGCAATGAGCTTTTGCGTTTCTGCAGTGACTTTTTCGTTCAACTGCATTTGGCGCTCGTGCGTGCGCTTGGTTAATTCTTCTTCAAAATGTACTTTGGCAGCATTTTCAAATTCACGAAACTTAGCCTTATAGCCATTGACCGTATTTTCATGCTCGCGATGCTCCGCCAATAGATAGTTTTGCAAGTTTTGTAAATCCTCCAGCTCATATAAAGGCGTATGATGAATTTTAAATACTTGCTCGCCCACTTCTTTAAAGCTGATACGCTCTTTTTTGGTTAAACTGGTGCGAATTTTATCAAAGTTATGAATAAACTTACCGATATGCGCGGCTTTGGCTTCAGCGGCTTTATAGGCAATCACTTCTGATAATGGCAAGGTTAATAAATAATCTTCCATTGTCACTTCAGATAGGCTCAGCAATTCCGCCATGTCAATCTCTTCTAATAAACGGTCTTGTTTTGCTCTGACTTCGCTAATTTTATCATTGATGATATTAAGGCGCTGGTCTTTTTCTTTAATCGCACTTCTAAAAAAAGCAGAAATGGCATAGAGCTGACCGATTTTGGCAAGTTTGCCATTGATGTCCTGCACTTTTTTATAATTGTCCAATGCCTCACCGTCTAGGCTAGACGTATGCGTTTCAAGATTGGCGACTTCATCTTGAATGGGCTTTAGGGTTTCTTTGATACGCTCACAGATATAATTCGCCTCTGATGATGTTAATCCAGAAACATTAAAATAAGGGTTTTTGGTTAATAGTCTTTGGATAGTTGCATTAGGGTTTGCTGTGTTGTTTGATGTATTGTTTGATGTATTGTTTGTTTCATTACTCATCGTAGTATTCATCGTCTTACTCACTTGTTATGTTTACTTGTTAGGGTTTACTTGTTAGGGTTTAATGGTTGCTATTTAGGATTTTATGATACATTTTTTATACTGTCAAATCATTCAACCTAAGTAGCTCGTCTTTAATTAATTTGGCATTGTGATCAATGTCTGCATTTACCGCCATATCATCATCACGCCCAAAATGGCTCACCTTTGGCAAGGGGGCTAAAAATTCATCAATATCGGCAAGACTTAACAGTCGTCCATGTAAGTCAAAACCGACATTAAGCGCCCTACCCTGCACCTTAGCAAGCCTGTCATGCAGATGCCCGTACAGATGATACCAGCCCTTATGACAGCCATCCCATTCTATCATGGGATAATGGCTTAAAATAAGCGTGTGCCCGCTATCTTTCAGACGCAGCTTGGCATAATCTTTAATCGATGATAATAAAGGATTACCGTCATGTTTTTTTAGAGTTAAAAACTGCTCACGGTGCTGAGTGATGATGTTATCATGATTGCCCACGATTAAATGATGTTTGCCATTTAATTGCGATAAAACATCAATCACTTCATCTTTATGGCAGGCAAAAGACACATCCCCCAGATTATACACCACATCATCAGGCGTAACGGTGCTATTCCAAATCTTAATAAGATAATCATTCATCTTATCAGGGGTAATATCCCGAAATTCGGGGCAAAATTTAATGATATTGGCATGAGAAAAATGCCAGTCGGAAGTAAAATAAATGGTGCTCATATTTTTTCCTTATAGGGTTTTTAAAAAGGTTTGAATAAAATCAATCTTTTCAAGTTCCGTCAACGCATTAACCTGCTCTTGATGCGCCTTGATATAATCAATCAGTGGATAATATTCTTCATCGACATGGCGTTTATCCAGCTTGCGTCCTAGGCTATTACTGTTACTACGTCCAAAAAATTTAGACACCAGATAATAAGGCGATTTCATTTTAAACAGCATTTCATCCGTATTGGCATCAAATACCATAAAACCTTCATGCTCCACGTTTTTTAACAATGCCTTTAATTCACCAAAGCTGATATTATTTATGGTCTGCGGTCTAATGATTTTAACATCACTATCTTTATTAAATTCATCAGAAATGGTATCTAGCTCGTTTTCTGTATATTGTCGCCCTGTATTGACATCAATTAACCCAATTAAGGTTTCACCAAAGACTTCTTTGATGATATGCACGTCCGTTTCATCGGTGATTTCAAATAAAAAAGTATGGTTAGGGTATTTCTTAAATAAACTTTCATACTTTTGACAGTGAGCCTTGGTCATCTTGGCAAAGTCGCTATCAAGTGATCCTGTGGTAGAATAAAGCACCTGTTTATCAAAATCCGCCCCATAGCTTTCATGGCTTTGTGGCAACTCTACATAAGTACACACACCTAAAAAGCCATTAACCTTTAATACCGCATTGATACGTTTATCATCATCTATCTTGATAGGATATTTGCTGTTTTTGGCGATACACTCGCTATAATTGAACACCTTTTTAAATGGACGAACGATGATATTATTATACTCATCAATCACCGTACCACGCATTTCTAACAAGGCATCATCAAAGCGATTTTCATAAAATACTTTACGTGCGTATTTTAATACTCTTAGGCTTGGGTATAATTTAGAATGCTTGGCAATAAAATTACGTCCGCCATAACTTAGATACTCATCAGTGATATAAGTATTTTGCTTATCATTAAAAGGCAACTCTTTGGCATTAAACTGCGTCATTTTATCAATCTTGGCTTTTATATCATCATTCATCGGCTGTATCGCTGCGACATGAATTTCATCACGTAGGCGGTTTTGATTAAGTTTGACATAAGCGGATAACACATCATGCTCTTTGACATTATGCATATTATCAAAAAAGTTATGCAAGCGATACACTTGGGTATCAAAGCCATGTTTGCGAGCCATTTGTAATAAATGTACACAGGCTGATGATTTTTGATTGGTATTAGAATTAACAATCAAAATATCTTGACTGGGATTGGCTTGTCCTGTTTTTAATGCTTGCTTCATCATGGCAAGCCCTTGACGCTGAGCTTTATCAAGGCGTTCTGGCGACCAGTTATAATTACCATTGTCATCGGTTAATAATAAATCATTTTCGATACGCACAATCAAGGCATTGGGATAGTCTTTGGCGAACTCTGTCATCAGCTCATCAGCAAAGGTAGATTTGCCAGAACCTTGATGACCACGAAGTAAAATAAAGCGTTGCATGGGTTGTTCCTTTTAATTTTGCTTGATTATAGCATAAGCAAACCAAGTTTTGATAAATGCCTACCCTTAATGGTTTTGGGTGTATATCTAAAAACTTACCGTTGGTATATCCATTTATACCGTCTGTTCGTGTACATATATATTTTTCTAACACAAGTATTTACCCCCCCCCCTGCGTTATCGGTATAATATGGCTTTGATAAATTTTTGCAATCATTGGTATAGGAAATTTTTATGAATCGTTGTTATCGTGTGATTTTTAACCACAGTCTAGGCGTATGGCAATGTGTCAGCGAACTGGCTAAGGCAAAAGGGAAGAGTAAGTCGTTTAAGGCTTTAGCGGTTGCTGTAGCTGTGGCGATGAGCGGAGAAGTAGGGGCGGTTGATTATGTTGTCTCAGGCAATGAAACCTTTTTGGGTTCTGGTTTAAGAGAAGTTAATAGCCTAACCGTCAGCGGTAGTGCGTCTGCACCTGCAACCTTACATATAAATCTAAGTGGCAATCTTGATGAAACAGGCGTACAAAGCACCAATGACATCAAAATCGGTGATAATGGCGTAGGTACGATTAGCATTGAAGGCGGTCAGCTTGTTACAGGTAATATTAATAACGGCTTTTTACACAACACAGGGGCTATCAAACTTGGCGTAAGCTCAATAAATAGTCAAGGTACAATTAACATTGAAAGCCAAGAAGTTACCACTAAAAAATACCCCTACCTAAAAACCAAACAGCTTATCATTGGTGAAACTGGCACAGGGGTAGTAACACTCAAGGACTTGTTGTCAGAAGATAGTAGTGGCATGACCTATATGCTTTATATTGGTGAGATTGGACAAGTTGTGATTGGTGATAAAGATACCGCCACAGGGACGCTAACCATTCAAAAAGCAGGGTTAAATTCTATTGAAAATGTTGTGGTTGGCAATCAAGGCTCAGGCACACTCACCATTCAAAACGGCGGTTTAGCAACACCCAATATTATTCGCTCAACCAATGCTAAAACCAGTCAAGTCAAGATTGATAACGGTACTTTATATCTGCCTTATGATGAGAAAAACTTCCTTGCAGGGTTTGACAGCTCTACGCCCATAGAGTTGGGTAGTGGCGGCATTAATTTAATCATGCTTAGCAAAGATAACCTTATCAATGCCTTAGTAGCATTTAAAAATGCACCAACCAATGGTAAAGATGTAGACATTACTGTCAATCCTAATGCGGTCATTAAGGGTAATGTTGGCAAGGTAGATGAGTACATCAATGAAGCAAATGGTGAACCCATATTGGATTTTAGCGATGGTTTAAAAGGCGGTTTTCGGGTTAATTCCTATGGTGATTTTACCATTAACAGCAGTTCTATGCAGTGGCGTGGCGATACATTATTGCAAAGTGTAGGCGGAAAATTCATTGTCAATGGCGACCACACCATGCAAGCAGGCGACAGATTAGGTTTGATGTTATTAGATCAGCCAGACGCTCAGGGTGATTATGATGATAAACTTGACCCCAATACTGACGCTTATGGCAAATATGTCTTTAAGGATACGTTAGACATCTCGCAGGGCGGGTTTTTTGTCATAGCCGATGAAGCCATTGACAATACATCAAAAGGCACAACATGGAAAGATGTGGTTACTGCTGGCAAGCTCATCGGTCAGTTTAAACAAGTAGAAGATAATAGCCCACTTGTAGATTTTCATGCAGATTATACAGACGCTAACAAAGTGCATTTAGCCTTAGTAGCTCAAGGGACACCTGCACCAACACCGCAGCCCAAAACCGCTTATTACAACACAGGCACAACCACACTCACCGACCCAAATACGCCCCTTGACGGCTTGATTGTTGCCGATACAGGGACAGCCACACTTAATCTTAATACAAGTGGCGGTACAAGTTCAGCTACCTACACTACCACGACCGCTACCATTGGTAAAGAGCAAGGTAGTACGGGAGTGCTTAATGTTAATCAAAACACCAGTTTAAAGGCTGATGAAATCAATGTTGGTGCTATGGGTACAGGTACACTAAATGCAACCAACAGCCAAATTGACAGCTCTTACCTACGTTTTGGAGTAAATGGCGGTACAGGCACAGGCGTACTCAATAACGCACACATAACTACAGATAAAGAACTGGTATTAGGTGCTAATGGTACAGGCTCACTAACTGCCAACAGCTCAAGAATTAACACACAACAACTATCACTTGGCATAGGTAGTGATGATGTTGGTACAATGACTTTGGACAAAAACTCATGGCTATCTGTCGGTGATACAACCACAGCAGGAGATATAACTATTGGTGTGGCTGGTAAAGGTGAAATTGCCTTTAATGGGAACACAGACACCAGTTCTGGTAGTGGCTTATACACCATTAATGGCGATATGATTATTGGTGCAATGACAGGAAGTACAGGTAAAGCCATTGTCAATGGTTACACCAGTTTAATAACCACAGGTAATTTAATTATCGGTGCTGGCGGTACAGGCGAGATGACCTTAAACCAAACATCACCCCATACCGTTGGCAATATTCGTGCAGGTAAAGTATATATTGGCGGTGCGTCAGAGACAACCCAAGACCCACAGTTTAACGGCGGTACAGGGGTGCTAAATCTCAAGGATAGTACCTTATATGCCGATGAAATAGTCGTTGGTAGCTTAGGAAGTGGCATGCTTAATATCAGTGTTAGTGATATTGATAAGTATCTTGCTGGTATAACTACCAAACAAATCCGCCGTAATACCAATGCCAAACCGTCCAGTATTTATATCAACGGTGCAGAAATTGAGATTACCGAAAATCAGTCCAATCTATTTGCAGGATTTGGGGCGAATGATACCATTAAATTGGATACCCAAGGTGTATTATTTTTTACAGGCAAGAACACCTTTAGTAACCCTACATCAGCCGATGTAATCATCAACCCTAATGCGGTAATCACAGGCAACGCAGGTAATATCACATTCACTACAGATGGCAGTTTGATTGGCGGTTTTGGTAAATCAGGCTTGGGTACACTGACTATCTCTGAAAGTAGTAAGCAGTTTACAGGTGATTTGTTTATCTCTCGTGGCACACTCAAGATTGATGGCAATCACACCATGAACAATGGCGAAAAACTGGTGATTGGTTTAATTGACTGGAACGAAGATAACAAATTTGACAGCCAAAATGAATACGGCAAACTGGCGATAACAGGTACAGCTGATATTAGCAGGGGTGATTTGTACGTTTATGTGGATGATTTTTTGCAAGACCTAAGCAGTGGCATGACGGTTAAGGACGTGCTGACAGCGGGCAATTTGGTTGGTCGTTTTGGTAGCACCGCAGATAATAGCCCCTTGGTAGATTTCCATGCCGACTATTCAGACGCTAACAAAGTACACCTAGCGATGGTTGCCCAAGGTGCAACGCCAACGCCAACGCCAACGCCAACGCCAACGCCAACGCCAACGCCAACGCCAACGCCAACGCCAACGCCAACGCCAACGCCAACGCCAACGCCAACGCCAACGCCAACGCCAAC
>RRZU011202752.1_pt1 | contig 14608 bp, 11 predicted proteins | sample 2165561 | NCBI WGS metagenome assembly RRZU01 (sample SAMN10456909, study PRJNA506462) | wastewater metagenome | isolation source: wastewater sludge | place: USA: Moscow, Idaho
CCATTAGTTACATGGTGAATTTTTGCTTACAGCAAAAATAAATGAAACACATGTTTTTACTGATTGATTTGTTATAATCAATTATGTGTTTTGAAAAATGAATAGATTTGAACACAATTTCTAAATCATTTTAGTAACGGTGCTATAAATATATCTTGTCCTGTGAATGCTAATTTAATAGAAAGTAGTAGCTCAATAAATATTAGTATTGGTGATGTTAGTAATGGAATGAATGTTGATACAATTAAAAGTGGTGGTAATGCTTCTATTTTATCTCATGGTAATTTAAATAATTTAACTGTAGATGGTTATTTGAAAATTGGTTCATTTATTAAAAAATTCACTGTTAATAATTTATATATGAATACCAATAAATCATTAGAATCTTTATATGTCTATAATTATAGAAGTGATTTTGTTCTAAATAATTTATATGTAAATAAAGTTACTGGTGTTAATAAAGTGTTTACAATTAATTTAAATAATTTTGACTTGAAAATACCAAACAGTTTAAAATTAGATACTGATAGTGAAATATTATATACAATAAATAATTCAGGTAATTCAATTATTACAGGTGATATTTATTTAAACAGTATATCTAAATTTGAAAGAGATGCTACATCAAAATTATATGGAACAATATATGGTGGTGATAAAGATTATAGTAGTGTAGGTCAAAATCCATAAACAAATATCTTTTTAAAAACAAATACACACTTTATAGTGTGTATTTTTTGTACTTATGTTAAAGTTATATTATCTAAAATAAAAATATCTAGAAAGATAATTATGTTAAATGAAACAAGTTTCCTGAACAATGAAGAAAAAAATTCCATAAAACAATTTTTAGAGTTTTATGAAAGTATTGTGTTATTTCAAGATATTGTTTCAGTTGCAAATCAAACATCTTTAAATGAAAAGTTATTTGTGGAATTTTTACATAAAATTACACCTACTCAAATGATTACTAAAAATGATAATAATTTAAATAAATCTATTGAAGTAATGTTGATTTTAATACATAAATATTTGTTTAATGAGAATGATATTTTTTGTCATAAGAATGTAAATAACAATGAAACCTATTCTCATTATATTAATAAAATTGGTAAATTTGTTGATTTGTTTAATAATGTCTTTATTAATATTATAAATTTTATTTCATCAAATTTTGATGATGATATTAATAAAATTCATTTATTTTTAGATTTTTTAAATAAATATAAAATTGAAGAAGAAAAGTTTTTTAAAAGCGATTTAAGAATAAGTCCACAAAAAATGTATTTAATTTATCAAATAAATAAAACTCTTACATTAAATTTGACTTATTATTTAAATAATTTTGATGAAAATAAATATACACAACCATCTAACAAATCTGTATTAAAAGAAGATAATGTAAAAGACTTTATCTATTTTTATACAAATTTTAATGATTTGTTATTTAAAAACCAACATTTAATATTATTCAAATATCAATATGAAATGAAAATAAAGGAAAATAAACAATATTTAAATGATTATTATGAAAAATTTGTAAAAAATCAAGATTTTGTAATATTTACAATTCAATATGAATTTAATAAAGTATTATCATCAATTAGATTTGAAAATGTTGATATTATTAAACAAGATTTTGTTTTTGAATTTATGAATAAACAATTATTAAACAACAATTGTTTATTTAATGATTCTATTGATTTCTTAAATATTGTTAATAATAAACTCAATTATATTTATAATTATAAAAGATTGGAAGATTGTTATTTTGAGTTTATGGATACTTTTATAATCAATGAAAGTCTTAATAATACTGATATATTCAATGCTTACTTAAAAAATGTTAGTTCAATAAAACACAATATATTGCCAATTAAAAATGATATTTTGTCAATAAATGATGCACACAATATATTCAATTTAATAAACAATAAAAATAAAAATACATTTCATTATGTTTTAGATTTAAGTATTAATAATAGTGATTTAGATACTTTATATACAAAAAAAAGAATGATAAATTCTCTTGATTTCACAGATTATGTAAAATCATTTTTTTATAATATATCATTAACAGAAGAACACTTGTCATTAATTAAAAAACATTTTGTTTTTTCAGATGATAATATTTGTAGTGACTTAAATAACATTGTAGATTATGATTTTTTCATAAAGAATATTGAAATAACTATTTTAAGATACATTTTAATTAAATATGTTTCAAAAAATAAAGATGAAAAAAAAGGTAATGTATTAATAAAACAAAAACATTTTGTCAATAATTTCCATAAAAACTATGATGTGCTGAAAGTTATATTTAAAACATTAATTAAATCAAAAATGGCTATGTCATTTTTAAATGAATTTATTAATGATAATGATTTAAATAATTTTATAAAAAATAACATTTTGAACAATAAGTCATCAATAAAGTTAATTAATGATATATTAAAGTTTGTTGATGTTGTTGATTATAAAATGAAGGGCAAATTATATGTTGATAATAAATTTGAAGGTGAACCAGCTTTAATTCTAAATATTAACTTAATGATATTTAATTATTTAAATCTTAAAACAGATAGTGATTTATATATTGATTTTGTTAATGATTTAAACAAGAATTTTGGTTATTTAATGTTAAATAAGTGTGTTTTTTCTAATTTACATTTAGAGAATACACCTAATGTTTATAATGAAATAATTACACGTTTAAAAAACATTTATCTTAAATACAAAACGTTTGATGATACAAGTGAAGTTTTAAACTCTGTAATAGATGATGATAGTTTTTATGTTTCAAAAAAAGAGTCAAATTCTGTTTTTCTTATTAACTTATTAAATAAAAAGAAGTTATCTTTTGATTTAATAAAAAAAATAATGATTGAACTAGATTTTAAAGTAGATGTAATTGAATTAAAAGAAAAAATAAATTCCATAAATAATAGTAATATTATATTTAATAAAAATAGTGAGATTTTATTAAATATAATAAGAAGATATAATGATATGTTTTATGGAATTGATGATAAAGATAAAAAAAGAATGAAAAAAATAAAAATTTAATTAATATAATACATTTCTTTTTTAATATAATATAAGCATATATTAAAATAAAGTTATTATGAATAATGAAATTATAGATTTAAAAAAAGAATATGTAGAATATTTAAAAACACTTGAAAACAGTAACAATTTATATGATTATAAAATTACACAAAGTTTTTATGATAAATTATCAGATGCATTAAATGGTGTTCGTCGTGAAATTGCTGTTAAAGAAATAACTGATTTTTTTATTAATAATAATTTTGTTCAATTTTTAAATGCTCTTAGTAACACCTCAGTAGATTCAATGAATACTCAAAATATTTTTTTTACTTTAGCCAGAATAATAGATAAACCAAATGATAATTCAAAAGTAAATCTTAATGATTGTAATTATAATGATTTATTTGATTTTTTATTAAAAATGGATATATCAAGTTTTGAACAAAATGAAAAATATATAAAATTGTTTGAAGTGATTGTAAAAATAATCATGAAGGAGATAAAAGAGAATCCAAATAAAAATGAAAGTGATATTTTATACAATGATTTTTTAGTTTTTATCAAAAAAAATAATGATAAAAATAATAAAGAAATATTTCAAGAATATTATCATGCAAATGTAAAAGCAATCAGAAATAATGAATTAGTAAAATTTATTTCTGATTTTATGTTAAATAAATTTCAATATAAAAAATTGCATTTTTATAATATTAAACAAGATGGAACACGAGTGTTTTTAATAGATGAATATAAAGAATATGTAAATGTTTTTTTTGATGAATATAAAAAATTACAAGTCGTAATAGATTCTTTTAAAAAAGAAGATAAAAAATATTTTAATAAAAAATTAGATATTTTATTACAAAAAGTTATTTATGGTTTTGAATATGATGATTTTTTTAATATGAATGATAATGTACTAATGAATAAAATGTTAAATCATATTGATACATGTATTTATAATGATAACTATAATGAATATCAAGAAAAAATTAGAATTTTATCAAAAAATGGATTTGTAAAAAATGACAATTTTTTTTATAAAGTTTTTGATAATATAAATAAATTAACTCTTTCTGATGATACATTTGAATTTAAAAAAATAAGAAAATCTTCAAAGGATTATTCAACATTAGGATATTATTATTCATTAAATCTTAACTTTCTTAATGATGATTTTTTTATACATAATGACAAAAATGAAGAATTGATTTATTTGCTAAAAAGTAAATTGCCAGATTGCGAATTTAAAGATAAGTTTGATGATAATTATGCTGAATTTATTTTAAACTCAGTTATTAAAAACATTAATGATTTAAAAAAACAAAAAACATATCTTGATAGTTATATAGTTGAAAATAAAAAAACTTTTTATAATGTATTTAAAAATTATTTTGATGATGAAAAGTTTGGATATGGTGAAGCATCAATAAATTTCCTAACAAAAAGAATTTATTATGATATAGTAAAGAACTATGATGATTGTAAAGATAATAATTTAGATATGTTTTATTTTCTAAAATTTAGTTTTGATAAAACAAATCCATTAAATATTATTAAATATAATAATGATTATAGAAATTTTGTTGAAAAATTATATATTAATAATGATTTTGAAAAAGCAAGTTATGATGAAGGTTTAAATATTTATTTAAATTCAATTTTTTATTTTGGTGTTAAAGATTTAAATAAAGAGAATGTGTTTAATTTAAATAATAATCGAAAAAACAAAAATTCTTTATCTAAAAATATCATAAATTTTTATAATAAAAAAATTAAAACATTAAAAATTAAAACATTAAAATTATCCAACAATACACATGACAATAATGTTAAATTTTTTAATGAAATAAAAGTAAATTATTTATTTAATTTAATAAAAAATAAAAATGAAATTGGTTTAGAAAATTTAAATAAAATTTTTAAAGAAATTTTTAAAAATGAAGATGTGTTTACATTAGAAAAGTCAATAATTGATAATATGAACTTAATTATATTAAATAATGATAAAACAGTTGATTTAGTTTTATATGAAAGTTATTTAAAAGAATATAGGGGTATATTTATGGGTGGCTTAAATAATGTTGTTAAAAAAGAAAGAAAAATAAGGATTTAATTTTGGAAAATAAAGTAAAAGTAAGAAACACAAAAAATGAAAAATATAAAAATTTTTTAATTGATGTTTTAAATAATAACAAAGAATTAACTTTTGAGCAATATATTGATGTTTTAATTTCTTTACAAAATAAAAATAAAAGAATAATTGAAAATGCATCAGATATTAATGATATAAAATATATGTCAAATTATGACTCAAATTATACTTCAAATGTATATAATTTAAAGTTTCTATTTAAAACAATTTTTAATAATGAAAATTTTAAATTATTAATAGATATATTAAATAAAGGTTATTTAAAACTGAAAATTCTGATGTAGATAATGAATATGAAACAATGCTGTTTTTAAGGGGTTTTGCTAAAGTAAATTATTTATACCTGAATACACAACTTTTCAATTTTAAAAAAGATGATGTTTGTAACTATTTAAAATTATTTGATAATTTGAATTTTAATTATCAAAATGAAAATAATTATTATGGTATTCATAGTTTAACAAAAAACATGTTAAGTAAAGATGAGCTTAAAGAAAAGAAAATGAAAAGTATAGCTGAATTATTCACTTATACTTTTAATAAAACAAGAAGTTATAATATTAGACAAGACTGGATATTTGATGAAACTGTGTTGTTTAAAGATTATTTTTATTTGTTTAAAGAAAAACTTAAAGTAATAGAAAAAAACACAGATGACATTTATTCTTATTATAAATTTTTCTTTGAAATTCTTAAAAAAAATCCAAAAGATATGTTTAATACATATTATAAATTTTATAACAAAGATGATGCCATTGATTATTTTAATAAAACAATGAATTATTATTATGATTTTTTAAATGTAATGGATGAGTATCAAGGTTTAAAAAATCTTTCAAATAATCATGATTCTAGGTTTAATGAATCTATATATGAATTAATTAATACAATTTTGAGAAATGCATTTTTATTTGTTAAAGATAATATTGGTTATGATGAAAAAGTAGTGAATGATAAGTTGTTTGATTTTTATATGAATTATTTAAGTAAATTTGAATGTCAACATGAATATTTAACCACTTATTTATGGATTGGGTTAGATAATAATTTAATAAATGATAAATTATTGAATTATTTGTTTAGTAATTTTGAAAAAATTGAAATTAAAAACTTTAAAGAAATTGAAGTTGAAAATAATAATTTCTATCTTCATTTTAATTTAAAACTAAAAAATGAAGATGTATTATATAAATTTGATTTTAAAAAATTTACTTTTGATTATAACATTAACAAATTTGTTATTGATAAAATATAAAAATAACAATTCTTATTTATCAGAATTTATATCAAAATTTATTGTATTAGATGTTATACATAATGGTTCATATAATATAAACAAAGATTATATTGATAACCACATTAATAATAATATTAATTCATTTGTTGATTTTTTAAAAGATGATAATTATGGATTAAAAACTAATGCTCGTTTTTTTACTGATTATCATCAATCAGATAAGTCCATGTCATTTAAAGATTTTTATAAAAATACATTTTCAGTTTTTTATTTAAATAATATGAATGAGTATGAAAAAAATAATTTTAAATTTTCTGATTATCTTTCACTTGTATTAGTTAATAATGAAGTGTCGAAATTTAATAAAAAAATATTAAAGAGTAATAAACTTGTAAAAAAAATAGGTGAATTTATTACTAGTGATGAAAATGATTTAAAAATTTATCATGGTCATAAAGAAGTCCAAAAAATGTACATGGAATTATATAAAGATTATGATAATAGTAATAAAAATTTAAACTATTTAATATATTTAAACAATATGATTTTTAATTTTAATAAATATTTATTAACAGATAATAATTTTGAAATTTTAAAAATGAAAAATGATTTTAAAAACAGTTTAAATAAAACTGATACCTCTAACATTGTTTATAAATTGTATAATAATATTAATTCTTATAATATAAAAAATTTTAATGTAGATTATAATTCGTTGGAAGATTACAAAAGCACATTTAATATATTTTTATTGGTTAATTTAGATAAACTTGATAAACAAGTGGCTTTAAATTTAATTAATGATATTAATGGTGATATTTATAAATTTAAAGATATTGTGACTTCAACATTAAATAATATTATTTTAACAAGTAATAAAAAAAGTTTATTTTGTGAAGAAATGATTAAAAATCTATCTAAAATAGATAATTTTATTTCTGGTATGGATGTAAATATAGAAAAAATTAAAGCACAGAAAAGGATAAAATTATAAATATTAAAACCATCAATAATTATTGATGGTTTTTATTCACTTAGGTTTTAATGGTGATTTAGATTTAGATTTATTTTCATTTTCTGATTTTTTGCACATAGTTTCAATAAAATTTCTGTATGCTTTATCTTTTCTAAATATATCATTTTCTAAACTAAAATTTATATTAAAATCTTCACCATTTACATAATAATTTTTTATAAAATCAATATAAGATTCATCATTATATTGCATGTTTTCATACATTATCTTTTGAATGTTATCTTTTTTTAAGCTATCATTTTCAGATACAACTAAGTTTTTAATAAGTAAATTAATATCATCATATGATTTTATATTTTGAGAAATAATTGATAATTTTTTACTAAAACCAAAAACATTATTTTTTTCAAACATACTACTTATATGATTACCACGTTCAAGATAAACTTTTTGTGGCTCACTATTTAACTCATTGTCATTATTTATTTTATTGTAAATAAGTTCATTATTTGGAAAGTGAATAAATTCAGCATCTTCTTTTTTTATAAGACCTAAAAAAAGAAGTGATTTATTGTTAGAATCCAATCCATTATTGTTAATTAGATAAGCAAAGCACTTTATTTGTGTTGTATAATTATCTTCATCTTGTAATGTTGAACTGGCAAATATATTACCATTATTTAACAATGAATTAATGTTTATATAAGATAAATTAATTCTAAGATATTCATCATAACTGATGTTTTCATCAATTAAAACATTATCTTCTTTAAATTCTTTATTATTTAAAGCCAGTAAATGTAACTTATTTTTATTTTGTCTATTTCTTATAAGATTTATTGTTAATTCAATTAAGTTATTATTACCTATATTTTTTGAATTTTCTTCTGAAATTGTAAAGTGGCACATCATAACATTTACATTATCATCTCCTAAATAATCAGTCATTAAAATTTCAATTTGTGAGAAATCTATTATATCCATTTTTTTCATTTATTTATATCCGATTTAAGTTAATGCTATCTTTATATTATATAATTAGGATTTTTTATATTATAATATTAATCAAAGAATACATAATAAAGGTATAAAATTAGTTATGTTTGAAAAAATAATTGATGATTTTTTTAATGAATATAAAGAAAAATTTAATAAGGTGAATGAAAAAGATAAAATTTTTATAAATGTTTTTTTTACAAATTTAATTAACAATAATTCATTGGAAAATGGTTTAAATTATTATTTAACAAAAATGGAAGAAACATTAAATTATTTTGAAAAAAGAACACAACATAATTTAACATTATCTATTGTAAAACATTTTCTTTTAGATTGTTCAATAAGATATTTAAGTCTTATGTTTCATAATAAAGATATTATAAATGATGAAAATTTTATTATTGAAGATACAATTGATAAAGTACCCATGTATAAAACAAATGTTTATTTAATAAAAAAAATGGATATTAATAATGAAAATTTAAATAATTTTATATTTTATTTTAATCTTTTTAAAAATACACATATAAATTATTTAAAAATAGATAATAATGATGAATTAATAATTCAAAATAAAAATTATTTTTATAAAAATTTTTCTCAATTCTTAGAATTTTCTATATTAAGTTATGGTAATTTTTTTTCAAAGGAAATTGAAGATAATTTAATAAAAGACAAATTTAATGAGTTTATATATTCAAATTTTATTGATTTTTATACATATAAAAAAAATGTATATTTTTTAAATCATGTAGTAGAAAATATAAATATTGATAGTGAAAAAATAATTGAAAAATTATTTGATGAAGTTCAATTGATTTATTTTTATGATTTACAAAATTATGGATATGTTGATGGTCTTTATAAGATGCAAAAAATAAATTATTGTATTAATAACAATAATAATATTGATGTTTCAAATATTGATAATAATAAATCAACAGTAAAGATAAGTTTTTATGAAAAAGAAGTGATTCTTTCTATTTTTAATTCTATAAAATTTAACAAAAATACATTAAACTATCTTTTATCAAAAGTTGATGATGAAAAAAAATATGAATTTAAAAACTTAATAATTAATCACTTTTTATTATCTTTGTTTATAAGTAGTGGAAAACATTTTTATTTAAAAAATAAAGATTTTTATGAGTATTTAATAGAAAACGAAAAAAAATCAGTTATTGATTTTTTGAAGAAAAATATTGAGTTGTTAAATGGTATTGATACTGATGGTGATAAAATTGATGTAAATAACACATTTATTAAAAATATATTTATTTATGACTTTTTTGCTGATTTATGTGATATTGATTATAATTTATCAAATAGTATCATATACAATTTATCAAGAGAAAACATTAAGTTTAAACCAAATGGTGTTAACAATGATATAGCTAATCATGAAAACAAAATATATTATAATATATCAAATAATAACAATATTAAATTAAATATTGGCTTAAATAATATTATTAATAATAATTATTTTAAATATTATAATGAAATTGAAAATAATGATTTTATAAATAGAAAAACTTACATGGAATTTTTAATATTAAATTATGGTTCACTTTTGTTTGAAAAAAATATTCATTTTAATTATTCTTTGTTTGAAGAATTTGAAGATAAAAATATTAATTTATATTTAAAGAGTTTTTATTTAGATTTTTTTAAAAAATACTTTGATTTTTCTAATGATAATATAGTAAGTAAAGGCTATAAAATTGATTATAAAAAAGTTGATTTTAATTATATTGTTTTTGAGTTAATTGTTGATATTATAAAAAATAAAAGTTTTTTTGAAGAAAAAAGTATGGTAAATGAAGAAAGTTTTAAAGAATTTTTAGAAAGCTTTGATTCTATTATCAAAATAAGTTCAAAAAACTTTCCAATTGATGAAATAAATAAAACAAATAATTATATAGAAAACCAGTCTAAATATGTTTTAATTGATTATATTAAAGCATATCCATTAACCAATGCTATTTTAAATAACAAGAAAGAATTAATTGATGATATATATTGTGTTATCAATTTATTAGAAAATGAATTTTTTGGAAAAAAAGAAAACAAAAAAAGAAGTAAAATAAATTTATAATTGGATACTTATGTTAAATGAAAAAGTAAAAGAAAATTTAGATATTATTTTAAGTAATTTTTATAATTTAAATAATAAATATATAAGTGATGATGATTATAAAAATTTTATTGAAAGTATTGGTAATGAGCAGTTTGAATATAGTATTGATTATATTTTATTGTTTTTTAAAAAAAATAAAAATATAGAATTAAACAGTCCAATAAAATCATTTGTAGTAGATTTATTAAAAAAGTCTGTTTTTGACATATCAAATGATGAAAAAGAGGTTGTTTTAACTCATGAAAATGTAAATGATTTTATATTAAACTATTATTTAGTAAAAGAAAAAATATTAAAAAATAAAATAGATGATTTTTTTAGCATATATTTTACTTCTACTGTTTTTGAAAAAATATTTAATAATTTTGATAATAATGATGATATTTTAGCAGAAAAATTTAAACCATTTTTATTAAATGAATTAGGTTTTATTTGTAATAAAAATACAGAAAATACTCTAACAATAATATCTATAAGAAATAGTATATTTATAAAAGACAAAGATGTATTAAAGTATTGTTTTAATAATATTGTTGGAAGTGTTGTGTTTAATGATATTAATCAAGACTCAAACTACAACACAAAAACAATTGTTTTAAATAATAATAATAATAAAAATGTTAAATTTAAATTTACAAATAGAACTTTATTTCCAATTGGTCATATAGATAATCATAATCAAATAAATTTAATTGAGCATGTTAAAATAGATGAAGAATTGGTTAATGTAATCCGAGATTCAATTAAAATTAAAGGAAGTGGTTTACAAAAAGTATTAGATGAGAAAGAATTTAAAAAAGAATTTAATTTTAATTTTTTGGATAATTTGTTTTATAGTAAAGACTTGTCATCATATTTGACAAATTTTGATTATTACAAAGATATGTTAAATAATAAAGATAATCATTTAATGGATTATTTAAATCAATATTATTTAAATAATTGTAAAGAAGAAAATAAAAATTATTTTTTTATAAAAAACATATTGATGCATGATTTTTTATTAGATATATATAAAATTAACAATAACGAAAAAAATAAAGAATTATTAGAAAATTTTGTAAATTTTAATTATATAGATACAAATAAAAGTGGAATATTTAATAGAGGATTCATATATCCATCTTCATCATCAAAAAATTTAAAAACTGAGCTAAATAATCTAGTAAATTCAAATTTTTTTGAAGATAGTTATGATATTGGATATAAAAAAATACACAGTCTTAATTATATGAAATTTATGTTATTAGAGTTTAATGTTTTATTAGTTGAACAAAAATTTTATTTTGATTTTAGTTTATCAGATGAATTTAAAGCAGATGGATTATATAGTTTTTATAAAAATTGTTTAAGTGAGTTAGAAAAAGATAGTGAAAGTATTGAAAAAATTAATAATTTCACAAATAAATTAACTGATTTCAAGCCAATTGATAAAAATTTATATAAATTTACTTTTATTTGTAATTTATTAAATAATCAAGAAACTCTTGGTAGTGAAAATATAAATAAATTATTAAAACAAATGGCAGGAAAAGACGATGTTTATAGTTTTATAAGTGAAATATGTTATTTTATAAAAAAAGATTATATTAGTGAAAAAATGATTAATGATATAGATATGTCAATTATATTAGATAAAACAAAAGAAATAGAAAAAACATTTATAAAAAAAGACAATCCAAAGAATAAGTTTAAAATATAATTTTTTAAGTTAATTTAAAATATAAAAAAGTAGATAATTTGAATTATCTACTTTTTTATTGTTTTAATTTCTGTTTTTAAATTAAATTAAAATGTGCTAGTGCTGCTTCATTGTATTCTTTAAATCCAGTAAAAAGAACTTCTTTTTCAACAAAATCAACAATACCAGTTTCTTGTTCTGAAATATGATGTTGTGTATCATCTTCAAGTTTTAATAAATAACAAAAAACCAAATAGTTACCTTCTTCTTTAATAAATGGTTTTTGGTCTGGTAAAATAGAAACTTTATAACCAGTTTCTTCAAAAACTTCACGAATAACAGCTTCTTCTGGTGTTTCACCATCATCAACTTTTCCGCCAGGCAAACCAAATTTTGTTTGGTCATTTTTTCTTGATACAGATAAAATTTGATTTAAAGAATTAATCAAAATTCCAAGAGCAGCTAATTTTTGTTCCATAATAAATGCTTTCTTTATACTGTTATTGAAAAGAAGAACATGGTAATAATAAACCTAATTTGGTTTTAAATCAATAGAAATTATTCTTATTTATTTAATTTAAAGAATATTAACAATAATTATTAAAAGAAAAATCATGTATAATATTTAAATAATAATTTAAATTTAGATATATGAAAAATCAAATAAAAAAAATTGAAGAAATGTTTAATTTGATACAAAGTGAAATAGATGTTAATCAAGAAAACTTTAAATTTGCAAATATAGATGTTGATTTTATGAATAAATACTTGCCATTTATAAATTTAAATAGTTTTGAATTTTATAAAAAAGAATTAAAAAAGACTATAGATTTATATGAGTTAAATATAACCATTGATTCTAAAAATAATATGATGAATTTATATACAAGAAAAGAAAAAGGTTATTTTCGTAAAAATATGATTATAAATGAATTAATAAATTTATCAAAAAATATAATGATTTATTTATTTATGGATAAAGAAAAATATAGAATGGATGAAAGTAGACATATTTATTCACTTCTTTTAACAGAAGATAATTTTTCTGATTTTGAAAAAGTTTATGATGACTTAAATATGATTCATTCAAGTAATTCTTATTTTGTTTTTATGAATCAAAGTTTATTAACACATGTTACAGAAATTGCATCTCGTTCAAATGATAATAACAGAATATATGACATATCAGATGAGTTTTTAAATAAAATATCAAAGTTTGTTGTTAAAAATTATGAAAGTGTAATTAATTATACAAATTCAACTACTGATATTTTTAATTATTTAAAAGAAAAAAATATATTAAGAAATGATATTTTTTTTGAGTTTTATATAAAATATCATGGTAGTATAAATGTATATGATAAAAATATGGTGGTAAAAAAATATTATTTTAATGATGTTGAAGTTGATAATAATAACAAAAATGAACGAGTTATTAACCTTCTCATTAAATATGATAGTTACTTTTTAAATAATTCAAATATCACTTTAAATAAAATAGAAATTATAAAAAAATATTTATCAAATGAACATAAACATGATGAATTTGAAGAAAACTTTAATATAACATTTTTAATTAATTTATTTCATAAAAATTCAGGAATAGTTTTAATGAACTCAGAAAATATAAATGATAATTTTTATTATCATTACTTATTAAATAATAAAAAAGAAACAGTTATTGATGTTTTTGAAAAACATTTTTGTTATGATGATTACTATATTAAAAAAGATTTTAAATCAAAAATTGATAAAGAACATGTACATGATAATTTTAAATTAAACTCATTTGTTAAAAACAGATTTATTAATGATTTCATAATAAATTTATCAAATGTTAACTTGAAGTCAACTCAAAATATAATAAGTAATTTTTCATTATTTGATAATAATGGTTATGACATAAATAAAGGTTATTTTAATTTAGATTTAAAAGCAAAAGAAAGTTTAGATGTTTTATTAAAAAACGATTTTTTTGATATTGAACAAAATAGTGAAGTGTGTTTTGCTTTTTTAATATCAAATTATGGAAGCCTTTTAATAGAAAATGATATTTATTTTGATTTTTCATTATTTGAAAACAAGGATAAACTATTCAAGGATAAAGTTTTTTTAACATTGATATATGATAATATTTTCTTTGATAATTTTATTGAAATTGATGAAAATATTAAGAATTTTAATTATAATTTAACTTTTGTATTTATGGCAAATTTAATAAAAAATAAAGGGCTAAACATAGTTAACATAAATTCTATTTAAATCTATTCATTGATTTTATATCCTATTGAAAATAGGATATAAAAAATGAGAATATTAAGTATAGGAAAAATAGCAGAATATCATGGTGTAAGCAAATCAACAATATA
>RRZU012810329.1_pt1 | contig 14607 bp, 17 predicted proteins | sample 2165561 | NCBI WGS metagenome assembly RRZU01 (sample SAMN10456909, study PRJNA506462) | wastewater metagenome | isolation source: wastewater sludge | place: USA: Moscow, Idaho
ATATTCAACTGCTCGTTGACGTAATCTTATTTCTTCTGTTATAATATTCATTGAAAGGTTTCTCCTTAATGTGTGGTTAGCGCTTAACATTATATCAGAAACCTTTCTTTTTTTTTATTTCTTTGTCACATATGTATTATCCCACAACATTTATTTTAAAAGTAAAATTTTGTTTTTTACTTTAAAAAATAATTGATTAGAAATCTAAAATAAACTGAAAATAAACTGAAAATATGTGTTATAAATTGAAAATATAAATTAACTATGTTAAAATAATATATCAAATTAAGTTATAAAAAAGGAAAAAAATGAAAATAAATACAATTAATAAAATTAATAAGTTGAAAAATATTCATAAAGAAATTGAATTAAAATATATAAATTATATTTTAAAATATGTAAATAAACAAGATTTTGAATACAAATGCATAGATTTACCAAATGATGAGTATATTCAAAAAAATTTTTTTACTATATTAATGCTTCTTATAATGGACAATAATAGAGTAGAAAATTTAATTTCTAATGGATTAGTAATACATGCTATTAGAAATGTAATTACAAACACAGACAATATTATAGATAATGATTCAAAAGGTAATTTAGATATAGTAAAATTAGAAAATCTGGTATTAAAAAATGTAATGTCATTATTAATTGCAAATGATATATTAGAGAATGAATTGACAAACATTGTGCCGAAAATAGAAGATGTTATTTTTATAAAAAATCAGTTACTAAAATCTATATATGAAATAGCAAAAGGAGAAGAAGCTAGAAAAATAATTAATAATAAATATATGTCGTATGATAAAGTTATACAAGAAATACATACAAAAATTGGAGGAGAATTACTTGCAATATCTATGATTGTTCCTCAAAATATTTATAAAAGTGAAAGAATATTTGCATTTAAAGATGCATTATTTAAAATAGGACTATCATTACAATTGTTAGATGATATAACTGATATAAAGGAAGATTATGAAGCGAATACACAAAATGCATTTTTTAGTTATTTGTTAGAAAAAGGTATAAAAGAAGAAGAAATTATAAAGTATATATATGATAGTAAAAATTTAGATATAAGCAAATTTTATAACGATCTTATCAAATGTTCTATTGATAAAGGATTAGAAGGTTTTTTAGAATTTGAAAAAAATGGTCTTGAAATAGGTTATAAAGATGGACTGAAATTAATGGAATTTATGTTTACAAATCGTAATATGAAAAAAGAATGGCAGTCATATATAAAAAATGTATAGAGGAGATAAAATGAAAAAGCAAAGTATATTTTTTTTATTATTTATATTTTTTACACAAATGACATTTTCATTATCAAATGATGATTTTATAGGATATTGGAAAATACCAAGTGGGAAATCGATAATAAAAATAGTGAAAGAAAATAATGAATTTGTAGGTTATGTAGTGTGGTTAAAAGAACCATTTTATAGAAAAGGAGACAAAGAAGCAGGAAAAGAAAAACACGATAGAAATAATCCTGATGAACATTTTAGAGATAGAAAAGTTATAGGAATTAAAGTTGCAGGAGATTTAGTTCACGATACAAATACCAAACTAAAAAATGGGTGGGTATATGATCCATTTAATGGTAAAAAATATGTGGGTACAGCAGAAATTATAAATAAGAACACAGTTAGATTAAGAGGATCTATTGATAAAAAATCTATTATAGGGTACACTCAAGAGTGTAAAAAAATAAATCCTAAAGATTATGGTATAACATTCTAAAATATAAAATAAATAATAGGAGGCTACACAATTATGAAAAAATCAAAGAAATTAGCAATAGTATTAGGATCTGTATTATTATTTGTAACAACATATTCTTAAAATAATACACCTTCGAATACTAATAGAAAAATAGTTACAGAAGGAACAAAAAAAGAAAAAGCAACACCTAGTCAAATAGAAAAAGAAAAAAAGAAAGCCGAAAAAGAAATGAAAAAAGCCGAAAAAGCAAAAGCAGCAAAAATTAAAAAATAATATAAAATAATTATATTTTAAATAAGCTATTTTTATGAAATAAAATCATAAAAATAGCTTATTGTAACATATGGTACATTTTTTTTTTGGAAAATATTGTAATATATAAATGTTAGTAATAGATTATTTGGAGGAATAAAATATGAAAAGAGAAATTATTGTCATAGATGAAGATAAGTGTACTGGATGTGGACTTTGTGTGCCTAGTTGTAATGAAGGAGCTCTACAAATAATAGATGGAAAAGTTAGATTAATAAGTGACCTTTATTGTGATGGATTAGGTGCATGTGTTGGTCATTGTCCTGTGGATGCAATGAAAGTAGAAGAAAGAGAAGCTGTGCCATATGATGAGCGAAAAGTAATGATAGATAATATAATACCGGCAGGCCAAAATACAATAAAAGCACATTTACAACATCTATTGGATCATAATGGTAAAAAATGGTACGATGAAGCAATAGAAGTACTTAATGAAAAAGGAATAAAAAATCCTATTGAGGAGAATAAAAATATGTCTAATCACAACCATTCTGGAGGAGGATGTCCAGGGTCTAAGGCAATGTCATTTGAAGGAAATCAATCAAAACAAGGAGATACAGCATCGCAATTAAAACAATGGCCAGTTCAGTTACATTTGTTATCTCCACATGCACCATATTTTGAAAATGCAGATTTATTAGTTGCTGCAGATTGTACAGCATTTGCAATGGGAGATTTTCATTCGAAATATTTAAAAAATAAAGCTTTAGCTATAGCATGTCCAAAATTAGATAATGGAATGGATATATATTTAGAAAAATTGATTGCTATGATAGATGAGAGTAATTTAAATTCAATAACATGTATGATTATGGAAGTTCCTTGTTGTAATAGTTTATTAGGATTAGTGAAAGAAGCTGTCAGTAGAGCTGAACGAAAAATACCAATTAAGTCAGTGTTAGTAGGGTTACAAGGGGAAGTGTTACAAGAAAACTGGATTTTATAATAGAAATAAAATGGACTATACAAAATAATTTTGTTATAGTCCATTTATTAATTTTTATAAGTAAATATATCATTTTGAGGAATTGTGGCTTTTAAAATTATAAATTGTGATGTATAATTCATAAAAAGTATTTATATTTGATTATATATAATTTTTTGTATACAATGATAAAAAGGAAAAGAGGTAAAATGGGTAGAATCAAAATACTTGATGAAAGTGTTTCGAATATAATAGCAGCAGGAGAAGTTGTAGAAAATCCAGCATCTATGATAAAAGAAATGATTGAAAACTCTCTCGATGCATCTTCTACGATGGTTAGGATAGAAGTATTTAATGGTGGGATTGATGTCAAAATATCTGACAATGGAATAGGAATGGATAAAGAAGATACATTGTTATCAATAGAAAGACACGCAACATCAAAAATATCCACAAAAGAAGATATATTTAATTTGAGTACGTATGGATTTAGAGGAGAAGCATTGTCATCGATAGCAGCTGTATCAAAATTATCAATAAATACAAGGACAGAACATAGTAATGTTGGATACAAAGTATCATCTTATGGGGGAGTAGTTCGTAAATTTGAAGAAATTTCTAGAAATATTGGAACAGATATAGAAGTTAGAGATCTTTTTTATAATACTCCAGCAAGAAAGAAGTTTTTACGAAAAGAATCAACAGAATATACAAAAATAAAAGATATTATATTAAAAGAAGCATTAATGAATAGTGAAGTTGCATTCACACTTTCATTTGATGGAAAAGAAAGTATAAAAACAAGTGGAAAGGGAATAGAAAATACTATATTAGAATTGTTTGGTAAAAATACATTAAGAAGTTTGAAAAAATTCGAATACGGTTATTTAGGAAGCGTAGATTTATTACGTAGTACAAAAGATTATATATTTACATATGTTAATAAAAGGTATGTAAAATCAAATACTATAGAACGTGCAGTTATGGATGGATATTATACAAAGTTAATGAAAGGTAAATACCCATTTGCTATTATATTTATGGATATAGATCCGAAAGAAATAGATGTAAATGTGCATCCTTCAAAAAAGATTATAAAATTCTCAAATGAAAAAATACCTTATAATCTGATAAAAACACAAATAGATGAATTTTTTTATAATGAAGATAGAGAAAATTGGCAGCCTAATATTGACTTGTTGAAGCAAAATGTAAATGTCGAAAGTGTATCAAATACAGATGAAAAAATAAAAGATTTATTTGTAGATGAAATGATAAAAGGTGAAAATACTAGATTTTTTAGTTTAGAAACAGAAGATTTGAAAAAAAATAATGTAGAAATTAGAGAAAATACGGTAAATAACTTTTTAGAATCATTAAATACAAATAACTTAGAAGTAATAGATAAGGAAAATGAACTAAATGAACAATATGAAAAAACAGAAAATAAAACTATTGTTATAGATGAAAAAACAGAAAATAATATATCTAAAGAAGTAGAAGTGCAAAAGAAAAAAAATAGTTATAATATCATTGGACAATTATTCAATATGTATATATTAGTAGAAGAAAACAGTGAATTATCTATATATGATCAACATATTATTCATGAACGATTACTTTATGAAGAATTAAAAGAAAAGATGTATTCAAAAAAGATGGGATCACAACATTTACTTGTTCCAGAAAAAATTGAATTAAATCAAATAGATAAAGGATTAGTTTTTGATAATATAAATATATTTTTAGAATTCGGATTTGAAATAGACGAATTTTCAAATACAGAAATATTACTTAGATCGACACCAGCATTTAATTTTAGAGATAGTTATAAAAATGTATTTTTAAATATTTTAGATGATATAAAAAATGATAATGTAATAAAAGACATTAGAGAAAAAATAATAATATCAATGTCATGTAAAGGAGCTATTAAAGCGGGACAATCTTTAAATTATGATGAAATGAATGATTTGGTATTTAAATTACATGAAGTTGGAAAGTATACATGCCCTCATGGAAGACCGATAATTATCAAAATATCTAAAGATGAATTAGATAAAATGTTTGGCAGAAAAAAATAATTTTGACATTAAGGTGAAAATATGATAAAGATAAATATAATATCTGTAGGAAAGATAAAAGAAAGTTACATAAGAGATGGAATAGCAGAATTTGCCAAAAGACTTAGTAAATATGCGAATTTCAATGTGTTAGAAATACAAGAAGAAGACGATAATAAAGGTGTAGATATAGCAATTAAAAAAGAATCTGAAAAGATAAAAGAAGTAATGCTAAAAAAGAAGTGTACGTATAACATATTATTAGATATAAAAGGGAATATCATTTCATCTGAATATATGGCAAATAAATTAGAGCAATTATCGCAAACATGTAGCGAAATTAACTTTATTATTGGTGGTTCAAATGGGGTGAGTACAGAAATTAAAGAATTAGTAGATTATAAAATTTCGTTTTCTCATTTTACATTTCCACATCAACTTATGAGATTGATTTTATCTGAGCAAATTTATAGATGGGTTTCAATAAATAAAAATATAAAATATCATAAATAATAACAGGAGGTAACAAAATGTATTCTGTTGGTGAAGAATTTGAAATAATGATTGATGATACACCAGAATATTTTACATGCTTAGCAAATATAATAATAAAAGGAAAAGAGTATATAATCAGCGAAAATGAATCTGGTGATAAAAAAGCATTCTTATTTGATACAAATGAAGATGAAATAGAATTATTGGATGAAGAAGAAGAATTAGAAATACTTGCAATATGGGAAGAAGAATACTATGGAACAGATAAAGAATATATGTATTGGAACGAAGATTTTGATGCATTTCCAAAGGAAAGTAAGAAAGAAGTAGAATATTCAGAAGTGGAAGAAATAGATCTAGAAGGAGAAGAAGATTTAGAAGATTTTATAGAAAATTTATTAGATTAATTGAAGGACATTGACATGCAATTAAGTATAAGTAGTAAAGATATTTATGAACAAGACTATAATAATCAGTTTCAAGTTGATAAAAAAATTTATAATGACAAGATTGAGTATGCATATAATGATGAATATGGTAAATGTAAAATTATTATATATACTGGAGAAAAGAACGAGAAAATTGAAATATTTAGACGAGGACAAGTAAATTCAAAACAAATATTTCAATTGAATAAAACAAATAGTTTTACTTATATTACGGCAGAAATGAATGCTAAGTATAGTATATATTCTAAAAAAATAGAAATATTTGAAAATAAATTTATGTTAGAATATGATATACTTGATAACGAAGGTATTATAAATCAATTGAAACTTGAAATAAAAGAAGTGTAAAAAGAAAGGACAAAAATGAGCAATCAAAAAAATGAAAACAATGCAGAAACAAAAACTTTAAGTGAAAGTAGTATAATTCTTGAAAAATTAAAAAAAGTTGAGGAATTAAAAGAACTTGGGATAGAACCTTATGGAAGAAAGTATGATAAAGTAAATTATATAGAGGAAATAAATCAGTATGATGAAACATGTGAAAAAGTGTTTAGAACAGCTGGAAGAATAGTTGCATTCAGACGTATGGGTAAAAATGGGTTTGGACATATCCAAGATGAAACAGGAAAACTTCAATATTATGTTAAAAAAGATGAAGTTGGAGAAGAATCATATGAAATATATAAATTGTTATCTGTAGGTGACTTTATTGGATTTGAAGGATCATTATTTAAAACACAAACTGGAGAAATGACTTTACGTGTTACATCATTTGAAGTATTATCAAAAAATATAAGACCATTACCAGAAAAATTCCATGGATTAACAGATGTAGAGACTAGATACAGACAAAGATATGTTGATTTAGTTATGAATAAGTCTGTTATGGAAACTATGAAAAAAAGATTTGAAATAGTAAAATATATGAGAAATTTCTTAGAAGAAAGAGGATTTATAGAAGTTGAAACACCAATGATGCATCCAATTCCAGGAGGAGCAAATGCAAAACCATTTATTACACATCATAATGCGTTAGATATGGAACTATACTTAAGAATTGCACCAGAACTTTATTTGAAAAGGTTATTAGTTGGTGGTTTTGAAAAAGTATTTGAAATAAATAGAAACTTTAGAAATGAAGGAATATCAGTTAGACATAATCCAGAATTTACTATGATGGAATTATATCAAGCATATGCAGATCATGAAGATATGATGAACTTAACAGAAGATATAGTTTGTTCATTAACTGAGAAATTACATGGAACAACACAAATAGAATATGAAGGACAACCAGTAAATATGTCTAAACCATGGACTAGAATACCTATGAAAAAAGCAGTAAAAGATGTAACGGGATATGATATAGATACAATAACTAGCGATGCAGAAGCATTAGAAAAAGCTATTACACTAGGTATACCATTAGATAAATCAAAAACATATACAAAATATGGTATTTTGAATTTAATATTTGAAGAGAAAGTAGAATCTACATTAGTTAATCCTACATTTATAACAGATTATCCAGCAGAAGTGACACTACTTTCTAAAAATACTAAAGGGACTCAAGATTGGGTTGATAGATGTGAATTATTTATAGTAGGAAGAGAATATGCAAATGCATTTTCTGAATTGAATGATCCAATGATTCAAAAAGAAAGATTTGAAGCACAAGTAGCTATGAAAGAAGCCGGAGATGATGAAGCGCAATGGATGGATTTAGATTATATTAGAGCACTTGAATATGGTATGCCACCAGCAGGAGGACTAGGATTAGGAATTGATAGATTAGTTATGTTGCTTACTAATTCACAATCTATAAGAGATGTAATATTATTCCCAACATTAAGAAGAGAAGGTATAGAGTTATAATTTAAATTAATAGATATAGCATAGAGTTAATAAAACTTTATGCTATTTTTATTATACCACTTTATAAATTAAAAATAAATTAAAAATATATTGACAAAATTTATATTTAGTTGTATAAATTAAAAAAAATTAAAAATAATAATGGGGGTTATTTATGAAACTAAAAAATAAAAAAGGATCAAATGGATTTACATTAATAGAAATGGTGTTAGTAATAGCAATAATTGCTATTATTGCAACATTGGCTGTTCCACAAGTTGGGAAGTATATGAATAAAGCAAATAGAAGCAAAGTTGTTGCAGCTGTTTCAGAATTAAATACTACTGCAATATCATGGAGTACAGAAAATGATGGTAATTTGCCAATAGCATTAACAGATATAATATCAGAATACGATAATTTAGATAAGCTTGGAATAGGATTGAAAAATGATGGGACATTTAAAATAGGGAATATTGATGGAATTATTATTTATAATAATGGTGAAGTTTATGCCAAAATAAACTCTACAAGTAAAGCATACCCAAATGAAGAAATAAAAGTTAGATAAAATAAATGAATATAAAGTTAGAATTATTAATATATATAATATTATTTTATGTATGTTATCAAGATATAAAAACTAGACTTATATCAAACTATTCAATATGTTTATTGATTATTTATGGGTTATTTAATTCTGTACAATCGGGAAATATAGAAAAATATTATATAGGTATGTCTACATATCCTATGGTCCTAATATTTATATATTGTTTAGAAGATCTTTTTAATAAAGAATTAATAGGGTTTGGAGATATTAAATTAATGATTGCATTGGGCGGAATATTTAAATATGAAAGTATAATAAAAATAGTAGAATTCTATAAACAATTATTTTTGTTATCAGGAATTATTGCGATTATTTACATTATGATATCTAATAAGATAAAAAATGTATATATTCCATTTGCTCCTTTAATAATATTAAATTTTATTTTGGTATACAACGGTATTTATTTGTTTTAATAACGAAAGGATTATTATGAAAAAATATAAAAATAGAGCAGAAACATTAATTGAATCACTAATTTCTATAGGTCTAATTACTATAATTATAATACCTACACTAAATGTGTTATCAAAATCTATAGAAGCTAATTATAAAATAAATAAAAATACAGATATTAATATTCAAAAACAAAATATAATAGAAATAATTAAATCATTAAATTATGAGAATATAAAAAATAAGGAAGGGAACTATAAAATTTCAAATATAGAAGGTTTATATTCATTATTATCAGTTCCAAATGAATATAAACAAATGGACATAAAAATAGAAAATGAAATGTCATTAGATATTATCAAAACTAATAATTATTACATAAATAACAATCAGAATTACTACATATATAAGATTAAATTAGATAAATTAGAAGATTATTATTTACCACACTTTAATTGATATAGAGGAGAAATTATGAAAAGAGTAAAGTGTAATGGCTTCACATCATTGGAATTAATCATAAGTATTCTTATATTAACTATTATCATTTCAATAGTATTATCAATTTCAAAACAAATTTATAGAATAGAAAAAATTAAATATGATGATCAAAAAAAGTATGAAAATATATATTATTCTTTAGACACAGTTATATTTCATATAAAAAATAGAGATAAATCTTATCCAATAGCAATTCAAAATAAAAGTCTAATTTATAAACATGATGGTATTTATTATAAACTAGAATTTTATAAACAAAGTCTATATATATCAAATGGAGTTGATAAAGATAATATGAAAAATAAAAATAAACTTATTGATTGTAAAGATGTATTGTTTGAGAAACGATTAAATATAATGCTAATAACAATAATAAAAATAGAAAATAATAAAAAAATTAATTACACAAGGATGGTGTCATTAATATGAAAAATAAAAATGATGCAGTGAGTTTGATTTATGTTTTGATAGCAATGTATTTAATGACTATAACGTGCATATATTTTGTTTCTTATGTATTTAGAAAAATAGAAATAAATGATTTGCAAAAAAATGACTATTTCAAAAGTATTACCCTATCAAAAGATAATTTGATATATCATGAAAAGTTATTTGCTACAGATGAGTCATATTTCACATCATATATAGACATGAGTAACAGTAATAATCCATTAGATAAAAGATTATGTTTTTATAATAAATCATTTCATAACGAAAAGAAGTATAGTAAAGGAATGTTTTACTTAGAGAGTGTAGTAGATGAAAAGGGAAATGAAATATTTTTGCCATTAGATGAGTCAAAAGAATATAACAATATAATATTAACGTATATAAAAAATATAGAAGATGAAAAATTGTATTATATAGAAAAAATATCATTTAAATATGATTCAAGCTTAGGTAAAAATAAATTAGAAGTTATAACTAGTGAATTAAGGTGAGAAGAATGATACAAATATATATTAAAAATAATAAGAAATTATTTTTAAATTACAATAATGAAATTCATCTATATGAATTTGATGATTTAGATTTTATATTAGAAGAAATATTAAATGAGTTTGATTTAAGTAAACATGAAATTAGAGTGATACTAGATTATAATGAGTTTATATTAATAACGGAAGAAATTGAACAAACAGATTCTAATAACTATATAATAAAAGATATTAAATTAAATCATAATATAAGAATACTGTATGAAAAAGAGAAACTTAAAATATTAAAAAATACATTTAAAATAATAGGTTTGAAATTAGTGTCGATTAACATTGATTTGATTTCGTTATTGAATTGCATGAAAAATAATATAGGAAATGCAAACAAAAATATACTACTATTAAATGAAGTTAATAGTATAAATTTGAAAAAAAATTCAAATAATGAGTATGAAATAGAACTGATTGAGTTAAAATCATCAGATGTAACTAATGAAAACTATGATTTTGATGATATTCAATTAGTAATGGAAAATAAAAATGATATAGAGTTGATATTTAAAGGAGATTTAGAAGAAAGAACATTTAATATAATTGAAAAAAGAAATTTTTTTGGAGTATCTAAAATCTGGGAAAGACAAATACTTATTTATGTTATATTTATATTATCGTTTGTAATAACAAATAATATAACTAAAGTTGATAATATAAAACAGGATATGAAAAAATTAAATACAGATATTTCACAAATGGAAAAAGAATATAAAAATAAACGAACTCAAAAGAAAGAAAGTACACTAAATAAAGATTTAAATAATTTTCAACAGTTAGAAATGTCTATTAAAAGAAAGGAATATTATTCATTTATTAAATTTTTAATTGATATGAATAAATATAATAATATATGGTATTTAAATGTTAAATACAATAAAGAAAAATGGATTGTAGAAGGAGAATTTGAAAAATATGAACAGTTTGATTCATTTGAAAAATATATGAGAAAAAAATATAAAAATAATACGTTAAATTATATAAAGGATAAAGATACAAATTCAATTTTTGAATATGCTATCGATTATTAAATAAGTGGAGAGGAACAAGATGGAAGTAAAAGAAGTCATATACTTATTGAATGATAAATATAAAATTTTAAATAAAAATAAGAATCTTTTTATACAAATATTTTTATTTTTAGTATTAATATTATTTACTATTAATAGATGTAACAATTTATCTAAATTAAAAAATGAAAAAGAACTATTAGTTGAAGAAAAAATAGAATTAAAAAAAAGAATAGATGATGAAAAAAATAAATTAAATTCGTTTGATGAGAGTGATAAAAATACTATAGAACAATTGAATTTATTAGTTGATAAAATTAAAATATTATCTATAGAAAATGAATCAGAATTTAAAAAAATGATATATATTTTTTGTAAAGAAAGCGGTTTAAAATTAGGTGATGTATCAAGCAAAAACAAAGTTCTTAATTTTGGAGATTATAGTATGTATTATGTTCATTTTAAAATGAAAGGTGATATGAATAGTTTTGGTCAATTTATGTATTTGATAAACAAGAGTAAAAAATATATAGACACATCTAAAATGTATATTAAATTGAGTAAAGATGAATTTGAAATATCCTTAGGATATATTAGTAAAAATAAATAAAAAGGAGTAAATGATTTTTAATGAAAAAAAATATTAATTTAATTAGCTTAATAATGCTATTCTTTATAAATACTTTTTTATATTCTAAAAATATTAATGACTATGTAGATAAAGTAGATGTGAAAGAAAGTAAACGAATATTTATGACTAAAAATGAAATTTATGAAGATACAATAAATAGAAATAATGCAAAAGTAATTAATAGCACAATAAATAATGATACCAATAAAAATATAAAAATAAATCCAGATGAAATAACAATAAAAATGGATTTGAATTATATAGAATCAAATAAAATTGCTGAAAAATTATCTGGATTTAATGGTGTGAAAATAAGTGCATTTGAAAATAGTATTGTAATGTTAGGGACAAAAGAAAGATTATTAGAAATAGGAAAAGTAATTCAAAAATTAGATATACCTAAAAGACAAATAATAATTAAAGCCAATATAATAGACACAAGTAATAATTTATTTGATCGGTTGGGAATAGATTGGTCATTAGGAATAGATACAGATCAAAAATCATCTACAAAAGGAGTATTAGGTAAGATAATAGCAGGTGAAATGTCACTAAGTTCTATGTTGAGATCAGGTAGAAATTTTTTAGGAATTAATATAGGATTGTTGAAAGAAAATGGCGATATAAAAATAGAAGCAATGCCAACTTTAGTAGCATTAGAAAATGAAACAGGAGAAATGAAAATAACAGAAGAGGTTAAAACTGGAGAAAAAATAATAACAAAAGGTGAAAATGAGTATACAGAGTCGATATTTTCTGAAGCAGGTATAGTATTTAAAGTAGTTCCAGAAATTAAAATAGTTGAAGATAAAGAAAAAATATTGTTGGATTTAGATATGGAAATTAGTAATTTTAAATTAATGTCAAGTTATAGTGAAAAAGAAGGTTCGAAACAGAAAAATCAAACAAAAACTAAAGTATTAATAAAAAATGGGGGGTCTACATTTATTGGTGGGTTAAAACAGAATGTAGGAAAAGAAAGTATGAGAAAAGTTCCTATATTGGGAGATGTACCAATCATAGGACCTGTGTTTAGATATACAAAATCAGATAAAGAGATAAGAGACATATATATTGAAATAGAAGCTGAGATATTACCACTTTAAAAAATATTATAAATATAGTATAATTTATACAAAAAATATGATTTAAAATAAGGAGAAAAATGATATTAGAATCTAGATTGAAAGAAATATTAAATAAATTTGACAATATTAATGTCGCCGTTGTTGGTGATATGATGTTAGATGAATATTTAATAGGGAAAGTAACACGTATTTCTCCAGAAGCTCCAGTTCCAGTTGTAAATGTAACAGAAGAGAGATTTGTACTTGGAGGAGCATCGAATGTTATTAATAATGTTGTAAGTTTAGGAAGTAAAGCAATGGCATTTGGAGTAATTGGATCAGATATAAATGGAGAAAAATTTATTAATAAATTAAAGGAAAAAAATATAGATACATCAGGTATAATTATAGATGAATCAAGACCAACAATAATAAAAAGTAGAGTTTTATGTCAAGGACAGCAATTACTTAGATTAGATTGGGAAAAAGATACATTAATATCGGAAAATATACAAAAACAAATAGTAGATAATGTGAAGCAAAACATAAAAAGTATAGATATTATTGTGTTATCTGACTACAATAAAGGTGTATTAACAGAATATGTCTCAAAAGAAATAATAAAAGTAGCTAAAGAAAACAATAAAAAAGTTATAGTTGATCCAAAACCACATAATTTTAAAAATTATATAGGATCAACTGCTATGACGCCTAATAAAAAAGAAATAATGGAATATATAGGTATTAGCAAGTTTAATAATGAAGAAGATTTAATAGAAAAAGCGAGTAAAGTAAAAAATGATATAGAATTAGAATGTTTACTATTAACGAGAAGTGAAGAAGGACTTTCGCTATTTACAGAAGAGCATAATAAAATACCAACTGTAGCACAAGAAGTTTATGATGTTACAGGTGCCGGAGATACATTTATTTCAGCATTAACATTATCAGTTGCAGCAGGAGCAACATGGTTAGAGGCAGCCAAAATAGGGAATACAGCAGCAGGGGTAGTAGTTGGAAAAGTAGGGACTGCTGTTACAACAAAAGAAGAAATAAATAGATTTTATTACAGTATAATGAGTAAACTAGATTAGTTATAAAAAAATGGAGGAAAATTATGGCTGTTATTGCCGCTATAGAAGCAGGAGGAACAAAATTTATTTGTGGATTAGGTAATGAGAATGGAGAAATAATTGAAAAAATAAGTATTCCAACAACAACTCCAGAAGAAACTATGAAACAAGTCATTGAATATTTTAAAGGTAAAGAATTTGATTCTATGGGTGTAGGAAGTTTTGGTCCTATAGATCCAGTGAAAGGTTCTAGTACATATGGTTATATAACAAAAACACCAAAACCATATTGGAGTGACTATAATATTATTGGAGATATAAAAAAATATTTTTCTGTACCTATAGAATTTGATACAGATGTTAATGGAGCAGCATTAGCAGAATCATGGTGGGGATCAGGAAAAGGATTGAAGAATGTCCTATATATGACTGTTGGAACAGGAATAGGAGCAGGTGCAACAATTGATGGTAAAATGTTACAAGGACTCACAC
>RRZU013482802.1_pt1 | contig 14606 bp, 7 predicted proteins | sample 2165561 | NCBI WGS metagenome assembly RRZU01 (sample SAMN10456909, study PRJNA506462) | wastewater metagenome | isolation source: wastewater sludge | place: USA: Moscow, Idaho
TCGAACGCCCGGAGGTCGGCGCCTCCCTGCGCGCGGCCGTCGACGAGCGCCGGGCCCCCGGCGAGCGGCGCCGGTGGCCCTTCCCCGAGGCACAGCCCCGGTTCGTCGCCGGCCGGGCCCGAGCCGTCCTCGAGCTGATGGCCGGCCGGGAGAACCTGCCGGTCACCGCCTGGCAGCCCGAGGCGGTCTCGGGCCACCGCGGTCGACCCACCCTGCTGTCGAACGCCGAGACCTGGGCCCACGTCGGTGCCCTCGTCCGCCTCGGTTCGGACGCCTATGCGGCATACGGGAGGGAGCGGGACAACCCGGGGACGACCCTGCTCACCCTTGGCGGCGACGGTGACGCCGTCGTCCGCGAGGTGGCCGCGGGGACGCCGTGGGCCGAGGTGCTCACCGCGGACCAGCTGTCGCGTCCGGTCCTCACCGGGGGGTACCACGGCACCTGGGCTGCCTCCGGAGCCCTCGCCGCGCTCACCGTGAGCCGGTCTGAGATGGCCGCCCAGGGGCTGGCGCTCGGCGCCGGGGTCGTCATCACCTCCGCCCGCACCGCCTGCCCGGTCGAGCGCACCCTGCGGATCGTCGACTATCTCGCCGGAGAGTCCGCGCGCCGGTGCGGGCCCTGCCGCAACGGCCTCCCGGCGCTCGCGGGCTCGCTGCGCAGCGTCGTCGACGGCATCGGCCAGCTCGGCCGGGTCCGCCAGCTCCTCGACATCGTCGAGCGGCGCGGCGCCTGCGCACACCCCGACGGCACCGCGCGCCTGGTCCGCTCGCTGCTCACCGCAGTCCCGGAGGAGGTCGACGCCCACCTTGGTGGGTGGTGCGGCTACCGTGCGCCGACTCGTCCGCTGTCCTTGGCCGGTGCGGTATGACGGCCCAGGCACCGACCGCCGCGCAGCGTCGCGGCGTCGAGCGGACCGCCACCTTGCGGGTCGACTGGCCGCTCTGCGAGGCCCGCGGGCTGTGTGCAGAGCTGCTCCCCGAACGCGTCGGGCTCGACGAGTGGGGGTACCCGGTCGTCACCGGGCGGGTCCCGGAGCGCCTGCTCGGGCTCGCCCGCGAGGCCGTGGCCGCGTGCCCTCGCCAGGCCCTGCGGCTCATCCAGAGCTGACCTCGACGCGCCCTGCCGTCCCTGCCGTGCCGTCCCTGCGGTCTCTGCCGTGCCGTCCCAGCGCGGACCGGCCGACGCAGCTCACCCGGGCGCTGCGCGAGCGCCAGGGCCTTGCGTTGAGTCGGGTCAGCGTCCGGCCGGGGTGATCTCGGCCAGCTGGCGCACCAGCTCGGCGACCAGGTCGTAGGCGGCGTCGTCGGTGTTGTTGCCGATGCCGGCGATGACGGTGTCGGTGCCGATCGCGGCCAGCGCGCCATACCGGTCGACGAGCTGGTCGACGGACGAGTACGGCATACCGGACTCGTGTCTGCCTCCGGCCGCGCCGATGGCGAAGGTACTGAGCACCGTGCGCTCGATCGTGGCGGGGTCTCGGCCGACGGCCGCACAGTGCTCGGCCAGCACGTCGTACTTGGCCCGCACCCCGTCTGGACCCATGTCGAAGATATTGCAGGCGTCCGCATACTGGGCGACGAGGCGCAAGGTCTTCTTCTCGCCGCCCCCACCGACCAGGATCGGGATGCGGTGCAGCGGGGCCGGCTGGTTCAGCGGGCGAGCCAGCCGGTAGTGCCGACCCTCGACCGGAGCCTCGTTGCCGTCGAACATCTGCCGGCAGATGCGCAGGGTCTCCTCGAGCCGCTCGAAGCGCTCGCTGACGGGCGGGTAGGGGATGCCCAGGCCGGCGTGCTCCTCCTCGTTCCACGCGGCCCCGATCCCAAGAACGGCCCGCCCTCCGGAGAGCACGTCCAGGGTGGTCACCGTCTTGGCGAGAACGCCGGGGTGGCGGTAGGTCACGCCGGTCACCATGGTCCCCAGCTCGATCCGCTCGGTGAGGCCGGCGGCATAGGCGAGCGCGGAGTAGCCCTCCAGCATGTCCAGCTCGGGCGGGCCGATCATGGAGATCTGGAAGAAGTGGTCCATCACCCACAGGCTGGCCAGGCCGACCTCGTCACTGCGCCGGGCGAGCCGGGCAAAGGTCGGGGCGATCGAGCCGGGCGCGCCCGGCCAGCTGAAGAAGGAGACCTGGGTGCCGAGGCGCATGCTGGCATCCTGCCACCCGGCATCCACGACCGCAGGGGTCGTGCGGCGCGGGCGCTGCCGACGTGGCACCTCGACGACACTCACCAGCCGACACCCAGGCCTGTCGAGATGCAGCCCCAAGGGTGCGCACGTACCCGCTAGCCCCCGGCAGGCGGGCGTCAGTGTCGAGGACGGAACCGCATAGCCACCGCCCCGGAGCGGAACTCGCGTCGATGCGTGCACTCCAGCGGTATGCGGTCGAGCAGACCGGAGAGAAGGGTCGGGCCGTGGCCGGCGAGCACCGGCTGCACCACGAACTCGTACTCGTCGATCAGTCCCAGGCCAGCCAACGTCGTGGGGAGTGTCACTCCGCCGACCCACAGGCTTCCGCCGGGCTCCTCCTTGAGTCGCTGAATCTCTTGGCCAACGTCGCCCTTGAGCAGTCGTGCGTTCCAGTCGACGGCTGTGAGCGTGCGGGAGACGACGATCTTCTCCGCCTGGTCGATGGCCTCGGCGAAGGGGAGCTGCCAGTCGGCGATCCATGTGGCCCAGCAACCGTCGTCTGGGCGCCGCCACGCCGACTCCATCATCTGATAGGTCACGCGACCGAGGATCAGGGAGTCTGCGCGCGCCATCTCGGCGGTCCAGTAGGCCATCGACTCCTCGTCCGGCGGGAGGCCGGCGTCATGGTGACAACAGCCGTCCAGCGTGACGTTGATGGAGTAGCGCAGCGGCCTCATGGCGATGTCCTCCGTCTCGGCGGCGAGTCCGACGTGACTCGGCGACCCTTGGCATTCTCGTTCAACGGGACATCATGCTCGGTGGTCGCCTTCACTTCCGCGAGCTGCTTGCGGCGACTGAGGAGGGCCCACGGAGATGCCCCAGGGAGTCGACAAGGGCCCCTCGCGTGGCGTATCTCACGTCGTGGGCGGAACCCCGGGCTCAGCCGCAAGTCCGTTCGCGAGCGGGGCGGCATACCGGAAGATCCACCGCCCTCGCGCGGGGCTCCCGGGGATCTGGCCCGACCGGCCGCCGTCCTGGGCACCCCCGCGCTGACCGGCCCTAATGCGGCGCTACTGGTCGGTAACTGCCACAAGTCCCTATGCAAGGGGCACCTGTCTTCGGCAGGCTCGGACCTGCACGTGTCTCAGACCGCCAACAGACAAAGGCAGGACCCTCCATGAAGATCGTCGTCCTGGTCAAGTACGTCCCCGAGCCCACGGCCACGTGGAAGTTCGCGCCGGACCTGACCCTTGACCGTGGCGCCGTCGAGGGCCGGCTCTCGGAGTTGGACGAGTACGCCGTCGAGCAGGCCGCCCGCCTCCAGGAGGCCGGCACCGCGTCGGAGGTCGTCTTCCTCACCGTCGGACCGGCCAAGGCCGTCGACGGGCTCCGCAAGGCCCTGGCCATCGGTGGCGACAGCGCGGTCCACGTGACCGACGCCGCCATGCACGGCTCCGACGCGCTCGCGACCTCCCTCGTCCTAGCCAAGGCCCTGGAGAAGACCGGCTTCGACCTCGTCCTCACCGGCATGGCCTCGACCGACGCGGAGATGTCCGTCGTCCCCTCGATGGTGGCCGACCGGCTCGGCATCAACCAGGCGACCTTCGCCGGTGCGCTCTCGGTCGAGGGCGGCACCGTGAGCATCAAGCGCGACAGTGAGGGTGCGGTCCTCGAGGTCTCCACCGCGCTGCCGGCGATCGTCTCGATCACCGACACCAACCCCGAGGCGCGCTATCCCGCCTTCAAGGCCATCATGGCGAGCAAGAAGAAGCCGGTGACCACGTACTCGCTGGCCGACCTCGGCGTCGACGCCTCGTCCGTGGGCCTGGCCGCCGCAGCCGTCAAGGTCACCTCGGTCACGCCGACCCCGGCCCGCACGGCCGGCACCATCGTTCCCGACGAGGGCGAAGGCGGCGCCCAGCTCGCCGAGTTCCTCTCCAGCCGCGGCTTCGTCTGACCCGCGACCCCGCCCCTCGCCCTCACCCGTAGCCCGCGTCCCGACCCCAGGAGAAGAAGTGTCGGAAGTCCTCGTCCTCGTTGAGAACACCCCCCAAGGCATCCGCAAGTCCTCGCTCGAGCTGCTCACCGCGGCCCGTCGCCTCGGCTCGCCCTCGGCCGTCCTGTGCGGCGCCGCCGATGACGCCGCCGTCGCGACCCTCGGTGAGTACGGTGCGGCGACGGTGTATGTCGTGCCAGGCACCGACGGCTACCTGTCCGTCCCGGCGGCCGAGGCGATCGTCGACATCGCCGGCCGCACCAACCCGGTCGCGGTCCTGGTGACCTCCGGCCCGGTCGGCAAGGATGTCGCGGCCCGCGTGGCGGTCCGGCTCGGCGCCGGCATCGTCACCGACGCGACCGACGTCCGCTCCGAGGGCGGCGTCGTCACGACCAGCCAGACCGTCGTCTCGGGCCAGTGGGTGGCCACCGCACAGGTGACCAGCGCGACCGCGGTCGTCACGGTCCGCCCGAACGCGATCGCCCCCGAGGCCGCCCCGGCGACCCCGGCCGTCCAGACCGTCGACGTGGCCTTCAGCGCGGCGGCGACCGGCGCGAAGATCACCGCGAGCAACCCCAAGGTCTCCACCGGCCGCCCCGAGCTCACCGACGCGGCCGTGGTCGTCTCCGGTGGCCGTGGCGTCGGCTCCGAGGAGGGCTTCGGCGTCATCGAGCGGCTGGCCGACTCCCTCGGCGGCGCCGTCGGCGCCACCCGCGCCGTCACCGACCTGCACTGGGTCTCGCACGACCTCCAGGTCGGGCAGACCGGCAAGACCGTCGCGCCGTCGCTGTATGTCGCCGCCGGCATCTCCGGCGCGATCCAGCACCGCGCCGGGATGCAGTCGAGCAAGACGATCGTCGCGGTCAACAAGGACCCCAAGGCCCCGATCTTCCAGGTGGCCGACTACGGCGTCATCGGTGACCTGCACAAGGTGCTGCCAGCGCTGATCGACGAGATCGGGAAGCGCAAGGGCTGAACGCGGCAGCCTTCAGGGGACCGAGCTAAGGAGACGCGACGATGCAGATGGTCCGGTTCGTCCTGGGCCTGGTGATGACCGTGGTGTGCCTCGGTCTTGCCGGTCGGCGGCTGATGTTCCTCTACCGACTGGGCAAGACCGGGCAACCGGTCGAGCCGGGCCGCACCAGCGACACCGGTGCGGCCGTCCGGGCCGAGCTGGCCGAGGTGGCCGGGCAGCGCAAGCTGCTCCGGTGGACCGTGCCTGGCGTGGCGCACTTCATGGTGTTCTGGGGCTTCATGGTCCTGCTGTTCACCGTGGTCGAGGCCTTCGGGGCGCTCGTCTGGCCGAGCTTCCAGATCCCGGTCGTCGGCAACTGGCCGTGGTTCGGCTTCGTCGAGGACCTCTTCGCGATCATGTGCGTGCTCGCCTTGGCCATCTTCGTCGTCATCCGGATCAAGGATGCCCCGAAGAACCTCGGCCGTCGGTCGAGGTTCTTCGGTTCCCACCTCGGCCCGGCCTGGTTCGTCCTCTTCATGATCTTCAACGTCGTGTGGACCCTGCTCGCCTTCCGCGGTGCGTCGATCAACGCCCAGGAGGTCGGCCCCTCCGGCAAGATGCGCTTCCTCGAAGGCGCCTTCGCGTCGCAGTGGTTCGCGAAGCTCTTCGAGCCGCTGGGCCAGCACACCAACGAGATCCTCGAGACGGTCCTGCTCCTGCTCTCCCTTGCGGTGCTGCTCGTCTTCACCGTCTTCGTCACCTACAGCAAGCACCTGCACATCTTCTTGTCGATCCCCAATGTCGCGTATGCGCGGCGGCCGCGCGCCTTGGGCGGGCTGCTGCCGGTCTACTCCAACGGCAAGAAGGTCGACTTCGAGGACCCGGGCGACGACGACCTCATGGGCGTCGGCAAGATCGAGGACTTCACCTGGAAGGGCCTGCTCGACTTCGGCACCTGCACCGAGTGCGGCCGTTGCCAGAGCCAGTGCCCGGCCTGGAACACCGGCAAGCCCCTCAGCCCGAAGATCCTCATGATGACCCTGCGCGACCACGCGCTGGCCAAGGCGCCATTCCTGCTCGCGACCAAGGGCGAGGACGGCGAGCCGACCACCGCGCTGACCGACGCTGACAAGGCCGAGGCGCAGCGGCCGCTGGTCGGGCCCGAGGGTGACGAGACCGCCAGCGTCGACGAGCACGGTGCTCGCGGCGTCGGCGCGGTCCCCTTCGACATGCTGTGGTCGTGCACGACCTGTGGGGCGTGCGTCGAGCAGTGCCCCGTCGACATCGAGCATGTCGACCACATCGTCGACATGCGCCGCCACCAGGTGCTGATCGAGGCCGCCTGCCCCGAGGAGGCCGGCGTCATGCTCAACTACCTCGGGCACACCGGCGACCCGTGGGGCCGCGGCGCCTCGGCCCGGATGGAGTGGGCCGCACCGCTGGACTTCGAGGTCCGCCAGTTCGGCGCGAACGGCGAGGAGACAATCCCCGACGACGTCGAGTACCTCTACTGGGTCGGCTGCGCCGGGGCGCTCGACGACACCGCGATGCGCACCGCCCGCGCCGTGGCGACGCTGCTCCACGAGGCCGGCGTCGAGTTCATGGTCCTCGGCGAGGCCGAGGCGTGCACCGGCGACCCCGCCCGGCGGATGGGCCACGAGTTCCTCTTCCAGATGCTCGCCATGCAGAACGTCGAGACGCTCAACACCGCCGGGGCCAAGCGGATCGTCGTGACCTGCGCGCACTGCTTCAACACCTTGGCGAACGAGTACCCGCAGGTCGGCGGCCACTACGAGGTCGTCCACAACACGACGCTGCTGGCCCGCTTGGTCGCCGAGGGCCAGCTCGCCCCGGTCCACCGCGTCGACGCTGCAACGACATACCACGACCCGTGCTATCTGGGCCGGCACAACCGGATCTTCACCGCGCCGCGCGAGCTGCTCGCGGCGATCCCCGGGCTGCGCGTCACCGAGATGGAACGGACCAAGGAGAAGTCCTTCTGCTGCGGCGCCGGCGGCGCCCGGATGTGGATGGACGAGAACCTCGGCACCCGGATCAACCTCAACCGCACCGACGAGGCGCTCGGCACCAAGCCCGATGTCGTCACCGCGGCCTGCCCGTTCTGCATCACCATGCTCAGCGACGGGGTCTCCCAGCGCCAGCTCGAAGGCACCGCGGCCGAGACCGTCCAGGTCGCCGATGTCGCCGAGATCCTGCTCCGCTCGGTCAAGCCCGAGGACGTCCCGACGCCCGTCTCGTAATCCCCCGGTTCACCTGCTTCTCCCGACCCGTGCCCCTCCCGACCCGCTAGGAACCGACATGACTGCCACCGACACCTCCGCTACCTCCGGCCACGTGGGCGGGGCGGGCCTGGACGTCCAGAGCCTCGACCTGATGCTCGAGGCGCTCAGCGACTTCGTCAACGCCGCGCTGAGCCCGGACCTCCAGCTCGATCTCGACCACGAGGACCGCTGCCCCGAGGACATCGTCCGGGCCATGTCCGACCCCGAACAGCTCGGCGTGCAGCTGGTCTTCGTGCCGGAGGCCTATGGCGGCATGGACGGTGGCGCCTTCGACTCGTACCGCGTCTGCGAGGTCATGGCCCGCCACGACATCGGTCTGGCGACGGCGGTCTTCGCTACCTTCCTCGGCTCGGACCCGATCCTCGTCGGGGCGACCGAGGAGCAGAAGCAGCGCTGGCTCGGTGCCATCGCCGACAAGGGCGTCGTCTTCGCGTATGGCGCGACCGAGCCCGAGGCCGGCTCCGACCTCGGTGCCTTGACGACCACGGCGACCCCGATCACGAACAAGAAGGGCGAGGTCACCGGCTACACGATCAACGGCCGCAAGCAGTGGATCTCCAACGGGACGATCGCCGACTTCACGACCATCCTCGCCGCCACCCCGGCCGGTCCGTCGTGGTTCGTCGTCGAGAAGGACACCCCCGGGTTCAGCTCCGCCCCGCCGGAGGACAAGCACGGCCTGCGGCTGTCGAACACCGCCGCGCTCTACCTCGATGACGTCAAGGTCCCCGCGGACGCCCTCATCGGCATGGTCGAGGGCAAGGGCATGGTCCAGGCCCAGCAGGTCTTCGGCTACACCCGGCTCATGGTTGCGGCCTTCGGCCTCGGCGGCGGCTGGGAGGCCCTCGACCGGGCGATCCAGTACTCGATCAACCGCGAGCAGGGCGGTGGCCCGCTGTGCGAGAAGCAGGGCTACACCCACAAGCTCATCGTCCCGCACGCCGTCCGGCTCGAGGCCGCCCGCGCCTACATGGAGGACACCGCCGACAAGATCGACCGCGGCCTGGGCACCAATGGCGCGATGAACTGCGAGGGCGCCATCGCCAAGTACATGGCAACGGTGGCCGGCAATGCCGCGGCCGACGACGCGATCCAGGCCCACGGCGGGTACGGCTACACCCGGCCCTATGTCGTGGAGAAGGTCAAGCGCGACGTCCGGATCACCACGATCTACGAAGGCACCTCCGAGATCATGGAGATGACCATCGCCCGCGAGCGCTGGCAGCAGCACCTCAAGACCCAGGGCCGCTACTACCAGGACATGGGCACCGAGCTCAGCCGGCTGCACGCCAGCCACCCCACCGTGGGTGCCGATGTCGCGGCGCTGGCCCACCAGGCGCTGGCCATCGTCCTCGAGGCGTGCCGCACCGGTCGACTGACCCGCAACCAGCACGTCCTGTTCCGCATCGGCGAACTCATCGCCTTCACTGAGACGGCCCGCGTCTTCGCCAAGGCCGCCGCGGCGGCGATCGACGGCACCCGCTTCGAGAAGAACCCCAACCGGTTCACCGGCGACGCGCTCGCCGCGATGTCCCGGGTGTTCGCCCGCGAGGCCGCGCAGAAGGTCGGCCTCGACGGGTCCCGCTGGGTCGCCGGTGCGGCCGAGCCCGGCTCACCCGCGGTCGCGGCCGTCAACGCGATCCCGACCGCCGCAATCCTCGCCGCTCAGGCGGGACTGGTCACCGACATGAACTACGTCGCGGACGTCCTCTACGGCCGTCTTGACGGCTGACGCCGTCGCATCTGGAAGGACGAGGGAGATCCGATGAGCAAGCTCGAGGTACGTCCCGTTGCCGTCGTCGGCACGGCCGCCATCATGCCCCAGGCCCCGAGCGGGGATGCCTTCTGGGCGAATATCACCGGTGGCCGGTACTGCATCACCGATGTCCCACCGGAACGGTGGGACCCGGCGCTCTACTACGACGCCGACCACGGTGCCCGCGACAAGACGTACTCGATCATCGGCGGGTGGGTCCGCGAGTTCGACTGGAACCCCATCGCGTGGAAGCTCCCCGTGCCCCCGACCGTGGCGGCCCAGATGGACGAGGGCCAGCGGTGGGCCATCTCGGCCGCGCGGGCCGCGCTGACCGACGCCGGCTGGCCCAAGTGGAATATCGAGTCCGACCGGGTCGCGGTCATCCTCGGCAACGCCATCGGTGGCGAGAAGCACTACAAGTCGAGCATGCGCATCCAGCTCCCCGAGGTGCTCAAGCGCCTCCAGGAGTCGGCCACCCTGCGGTCCCTGTCGCCGGAGGCCCAGCGGGCCATCGTCGAGGAGACCCGCGCGGGGTACCTCGACAACATGTTCGAGATCACCGAGGACACCATGCCCGGTGAGCTGGCCAATGTCATCGCCGGCCGGGTCGCCAACCTGTTCAACCTCCGCGGCCCGAACTTCACCACGGACGCCGCGTGCGCGTCCGGCCTCGCGGCGCTCAGCTCGGCCGTGCACGGCCTGGTCGAGCACGACTACGACGCCGTCATCACCGGTGGCATCGACCGCAACATGGGCATCGACGCCTTCGTGAAGTTCTGCAAGATCGGCGCGCTCTCGGCCAGCGGCACCCGGCCGTTCGACGCCGGCGCCGACGGCTTCGTCATGGGCGGGGGGGCCGCGCTCTTCGTCCTCAAGCGGCTCGAGGACGCCGAGCGCGACGGCGACCACGTCTACGCGACGATCCTCGGCATCGGCGGCTCCTCGGACGGCAAGGGCAAGGGCATCACCGCCCCCAACCCGGTCGGCCAGCAGCTCGCCGTCCGCCGCGCGTGGGAGAACGCCCACGAGGACCCGTCGACCGCCTCGGCCGTCGAGGCCCACGGCACGTCGACCCGAGTCGGCGACGCCGCCGAGCTCGAGTCGCTGACCAAGGTCTTCGGCGCCTCGGGGGCCCGGCCCGGCTCGATCGCCCTGGGCTCGGTCAAGTCGAATATTGGCCACCTCAAGGCCGCCGCCGGCACCGCCGGGTTGTTCAAGATGGTCCGCTCGCTCGACGAGAAGATGCTCGCCCCGAGCCTGAACTTCCGCGACCCCAACCCCAATGTCGACTGGGACACCGTCCCGTTCAAGGTCAACACCGCCCTGCGCCCGTGGGAGACCCCCGCGGCCGGCATCCGGCGCGGCGCCGTCAGCGCCTTCGGCTTCGGCGGGACGAACTTCCACGTCGTCCTCGAGGAGCATGTCCCCGGTCGGCACAAGCCCAAGCCCGCCGTGTATGCCGGTGCAGACATCCCCACCGCGGCCCCTGCTGCGGCTCCCGCAGCGGCCCCGGCTGCCGCGGCCGCCGCGCCCGCCGAGCGCAAGGCCCCGCTGCGTGGTGCCCTCGTCCTCGGTGGAGCCGACGAGGCCGCGATCCTCGCCCAGATCCAGCCGATCCTCGCCGCGGCCAAGGCGGGCTCGGCGCCGGCCCCGGCTGCCCCGGACCCGGCCCTGGCCCACGCCGCCGTGCGCGTCGCGGTCGACTATGGTGACGCGGCCGAGCTCGGGTCCAAGCTCGACAAGCTCGTCAAGGCGCTCGCTTCGGGCAATCCGGCGGCCTTCCGGCTGCTGCGCCAGCAGGGGGTCTTCGTCGGGCGCGGCCCGGCCCCCAAGGTGGCCTTCCTCTACACCGGCCAGGGCTCGCAGTACGTCAACATGCTCAAGGAGCTCGCCGCGACCGAGCCGATCGTGCGGGACACCTTCGCCGAGGCGGACCGGGTCATGACCCCGCTGCTCGGGCGGCCGCTGACGTCATACATCTTCATCGACGGTGACGACGCGGACGCGGTCAAGCAGCTCAACAAGCAGCTCATGCAGACCGAGATCACCCAGCCCGCCGTCCTGGCCACCGACCTGTCGCTGACCAAGGTGCTCGCCGCCTACGGCATCGCGCCGGACATGGTCATGGGCCACAGCCTCGGTGAGTACGGCGCGCTCGTCGCCGCCGGGTCGTTGACCTTCGAGGCGGCCCTGGAGGCCGTCAGTGCCCGTGGCCGGGAGATGACGAAGGTCTCGGTCGCCGACAATGGCGCGATGGCGGCCGTTTTCGGTCCGCTGACCGAGATCGAGCGGATGGTCGCGCAGGCCGACGGTTATGTCGTCGTCGCGAATATCAACTCGAACAACCAGGCCGTCGTCGGTGGCGCGACCGCCGCCGTGGAGAAGATGGTCGAGACCTTCAACGCCGCCGGCATGAACGCCGTCCGGATCCCGGTCAGCCACGCCTTCCACACCTCGATCGTTGCGCCGGCCTCGCCGAGCTTCGTCAACGCGCTGCGCCGCCTCGACATGAAGGGCCCGCAGCTGCCGATCGTCGCCAATGTCACCGGGGAGTTCTACCCGGCGAACGCCGACGCCGAGACGATGCTCGACTACGCCGGCAAGCAGATCGCCATGCCGGTCCAGTTCGTCAAGGGCCTCAACACCTTGTATGCCGCCGGCGCGCGGGTCTTCGTCGAGGTCGGCCCGAAGAAGGCGCTGCACGGCTTCGTCGAGGACGTGCTCGCCTCGACACATGACGACGTCCTCGCGCTCTACACCAACCACCCCAAGCTCGGCGACGCCGCCGCGCTGAACCAGGCGCTGTGCGGCCTCTACGCCGCCGGCCTGGGCTACTCCGCTCCTGCCGGAAAGGCTGCTGCCGTGGCTCCCGCCGCATCGTCCGCTCCCGCCACCGTGACCGCCGTGGTCCCCGCGCCCTCGGGTGCGGTCCCGGCGGACACCATCACCGAGCTCGGCAAGCTCTTCGCCGGCGTGCTCGAGCAGGGCCTCAAGGTGTGGGGCGCCGCCGGTCTGGGCTCCGCCGCGCCCGCGGCCGCCTCTCCGGCCCCGGCCCCCGCGCCGGCCGCCCCGGCCCAGCCGGCTCGCAAGGCCGAGGAGCCGGTCGTCATCACCGGTGCCGGCCTCGGCCTGCCCGGCACGCCGCAGATGTTCGACGACGAGAACATCGCCCGGATCCTCGGTGGCCAGCAGTTCATCGGCGCCATGCCGCCGTCGATGCGCACCCGGATGGCCCGGATGCGGATCACCCGCCTGGTCAAGGACGAGCTCAAGGGCGCCAGCTTCGTCGACATCGACAACGAGGCCGATGTCATCAAGCTCGCCGGTCGGCACGCCCCGCTCGACATGGTCGAGCAGTACGGCCTCGACCAGGCCCGCGACGACGCCCTCGACAATGCGACCCGGATGGCCATCGGGGCCGGCTTCGACGCGCTGCGCGACGCCGGCATACCGCTGGTCATGCGCTACAAGACGACGACGATCGGCAGCCAGCTGCCCGACCGCTGGGGTCTGCCGGACGAGCTCCGCGACGACACGGGCATCGTCTTCGGCTCGGCCTTCCCGGGCTTCGGCGAGCTGGTCAAGGACGTCGAGCACTACATGGAGGACCGCGCCCGCCGCGAGCACCTCCTGGCGCTCAGTGGGGTGCGCTCGCAGATGAGCGGCGCCGAGCCGGCCGCGGCCGAGATCGACCGCCTCATCGCCGAGCTCAAGGCCGAGCTCGAGGCCAACCCCTTCCAGTTCGACCGGAAGTTCCTCTTCCGCGTCCTGTCGATGGGCCACTCGCAGTTCGCCGAGATCATCGGCGCCCGCGGCCCGAACACCCAGGTCAACGCGGCCTGCGCGTCGACGACCCAGGCCCTGGGCATCGCCGAGGACTGGATCCGCTCCGGTCGGTGCAAGCGGGTCATCGTCGTCTCCGCCGACGACGCGACCAACGACTACATGATGCCGTGGATCGCCTCGGGCTTCCTCGCCTCCGGCGCGGCCGCGACCGACGAGCGGGTCGAGGACGCGGCGACGCCCTTCGACCGGCGTCGGCACGGGATGATCATCGGCTCCGGCGCTGCGGCCTTCGTGCTCGAGGCGGCCGACTCGGCCCGGGCCCGCGGCATCGCCCCGATCTGCGAGGTGCTCGGCTCGGTCGTCTCGAACAGCGCCTTCCACGGCACCCGGCTCGACCTCGACCACATCAGCGGGGTCATGGAGGCCGTCGTCACCGAGGCCGAGAAGTGGGGGGTCGAGCGGCACGCCATTGCCTCGCAGCTGATGTTCATGTCGCACGAGACCTACACCCCGGCCCGCGGCGGCTCGGCCTCGGCCGAGATCAACGCCCTGCGGCACGCCTTCGGCGCCAGCGCGGACCGGATCATCATCACCAACACCAAGGGCTTCACCGGGCACGCGATGGGGGCCGGCGTCGAGGACGTCGTCGCCATCAAGGCCCTCGAGACCGGCATCGTCCCGCCGGTGCCGAACTACAAGGAGCCCGACCCCGACCTGGGCAACCTCAACCTGTCCAAGGGCGGGTCCTATCCGGTGCAGTACGCGCTGCGTCTGGCCGCCGGCTTCGGCTCCCAGGTCTCGATGGCGCTGCTGCGCTACACCCCGCTCGCCGACGGTCGGCGCCGCGCCCCGTCCGAGCTGGGCTACGCCTACCGGATCGTCGACCAGGCCGCCTGGCAGCGTTGGCTCGACTCGCTGTCGGGTCACTCCGGCAGCACCCTCGAGGTGGACAAGCGCAAGCTGCGCATCGTCAACACCGGTGCCCCGGCCACCCCTGTCGTCTCGGTCACCAAGGTGCCCGTCCCGTATGCCGACATGGCCCGCGTCCAGCGGTCCCCCGGCGCAGCGGCTCCGGTCGCTGCGGCGGCTCCGATGGCTGCTCCTGCCCCGGTGGCTGCTCCCGCCCCGGTGGTAGCGCCGGCCCCGGCCGTCCCGGCTGCGGCGCCTGCCCCGGTCGTTCCTGCGGCGCCCACGGTCGACCCGGTCCTGGAGAAGGTCACCGCGATCGTCTCGGAGATGACGGGCTACTCGTCCGACCTGCTCGACCCGGACCTCGACCTCGAGGCCGACCTCGGGGTCGACACGGTCAAGCAGGCCGAGGTCTTCGCCGCGGTCCGCGACGCCTATGGCGTCGAGCGCGACACGAACCTGCAGCTGCGGGACTTCCCGACGCTGAACCACGTCGCGGGCTGGGTGCGCAGCAAGACCGGCATCCCGGCCCCGTCGGCCGCTCCGGCAGCCGCGCCTGCCGCGGCCGCTCCGGCTGCAGCGGCTCCGGTCGGTGCGGTCTCCGACCCGGTCCTGGACAAGGTCACCGAGATCGTCTCGGAGATGACCGGCTACTCCGCCGACCTGCTCGACCCGGACCTCGACCTCGAGGCCGACCTCGGGGTCGACACGGTCAAGCAGGCCGAGGTCTTCGCCGCGGTCCGCGACGCCTATGGCGTCGAGCGCGACACGAA
>RRZU010398271.1_pt1 | contig 14604 bp, 14 predicted proteins | sample 2165561 | NCBI WGS metagenome assembly RRZU01 (sample SAMN10456909, study PRJNA506462) | wastewater metagenome | isolation source: wastewater sludge | place: USA: Moscow, Idaho
ATATGCATCAACCTGCCGGCATTCCGCCGGTGGATTATGTGATTATCAGCCACGATCATTACGACCATCTCGATTACGGCACCCTGCGCGAGATTCAGCCCAAAATCGGTAAGATCATCAGCGGCCTCGGCGTGGGTGCACATTTGGAGCGCTGGGGTTTTACGCCGCAGCAACTGATTGAGCTGGGACTGGCAGGAAGCCGTATCACTCAGCCCCGAAATCCGCCTAACTGCCTTGCCCGCCCGCCATTCATCGGGGCGCAGCATCAAGCAAAACCAAACCTTGTGGGCATCGTTTATGCTGGAAGCGCCGTCTGAAACCGTGTATATCGGCGGCGACAGTGGCTACGACCCCGTGTTTAAAGAAATAGGTGCGGCGTTTCCCAACATCAGCCTGGCGATTTTGGAAAACGGCCAATACGACAAAGATTGGGCAAATATCCATTTCCTGCCCGAGCATTTGGTGCAGGCCGTGCATGATTTGAATCCGAAGCGCCTGCTGTCGGTGCACAACAGCAAATTCACCTTGGCCAAACACGCCTGGGACGAGCCGATGCGGCTGCTCTCTGCCGCTGCCGAGCGGGAAAACCTGCCGCTGCTCACTCCGAAAATCGGCGAAGTGGTGTATTTGGATGATGAAAACCAAATATTTGAAAAATGGTGGGAAGCGGTGCCTGCGCGTTAAGCACCGATTCAACAGAAAAGGTTGTCTGAAGCACCTCGACAAGCTCAGTGTAAACGTTTCAGGCAGCCTTACTGCGTCAGCCTTGTTGCCCCGCCGGCCTGATTGCTCATCAAACCCGACGGATAAAAGCGGCAGTCTAGCCACCACAATTTCTCTCCGTAAAGCATCAGCTCCGTCCATTATCTAATCAGCATTTTGCTGATAGAAAACGAATATCCCACCCATGTGATTTCGACGTTGCTGCATCTAGCGCTATGTAGAAAATTTGGGGGCGTAATTGGAAAACTCGGCCAAGCTAAGTCCGTACGTGCGCATACTATCGCAGGCTTTGCTGTGCATGATCAAAGTTGCTTCACTATATTTTTGCAATTTATGAAAAAATAATTTGCAAATTAACCTATTTTTTTGCAAATGTAAAAGCTGCATAATGGCCTCCATATTTCCAATGGCCGTATTTCAAACGGCCTTTTCTAGTAATTAGGAGTTTATTATGCCACTCGCTCTATTTGCCTTAATGCTCGGTGCATTTGCCATTGGCACCACCGAATTTGTGATTGTCGGGCTGCTTCCCACCATTGCCGCCGATTTGAATATCAGCCTGCCTTCGGCCGGTTTGGCGGTAAGTCTGTATGCTTTGTCGGTGGCGCTCAGCGCACCGCTGCTCACAGCGGCAACAGCCCGTTGGCCGCGTAAAACTGTATTGTTGATGCTGATGGGTATTTTTGTGGTCGGCAATCTGCTGGCTTGGCAGGCCACCGGTTTTGCTACGCTACTGTTGGCGCGAGTGGTAACTGGTTTGGCGCATGGGGTATTTTTCTCCATTGGTGCCACCATTGCCACCCAGCTCGTGGCAAAAGAAAAAGCCGCGCAGGCGATTGCGATGATGTTTACCGGCCTCACTGTGGCGCTGGTTACCGGTGTGCCGCTGGGCACGTTTATCGGCCAACATTGGGGCTGGCAAACCACATTTTTAGTTGTGTCTGCTCTGGGGGTAGCGGCGTTTGCGGGCAGCTTGCTATTCATTCCGCGCCAACTGGCTCAACCGGCACAGCCCAGCCGTGCACAACAATGGGCCGTGCTCACTTCGCCGCGCCTGTGGTTGGTGTATGCAATGACGGTTATCGGTTACGGCGGCACATTTGTTCTGTTTACTTTTTTAACCCCGATTTTGCAGCAGATCAGCGGTTTTAGCGGCAATGCCGTCAGCCTGATGTTGGTTGCCTATGGTATCGCCGTAGCCGCCGGCAATATTCTCGGCGCAAAATTGGCCGACCGCGCGGGTGCACGGGCTGCATTAAAAATTTTGTTTGCCGCACAAACTTTAGTGCTATTGTCTTTTATATTAACTGCCGCCAGCCCGTGGGCCGTTGCCGTCAGCACCGTTTTACTGGGCTTAACCAGCTTTGCCACCGTGCCGCCGTTGCAACTGATGGTGGTGCGCCAAGCAGAAATCGATGCGCCCAATGCCGTAGATGTTGCCTCCGGCTTGAATATTGCCGCGTTTAATTTAGGCATTACATTCGGTGCCGCGCTCGGCGGCTGGATTGTCGCCCACAGCGGCCTGATTCACACCGCATGGGCAGGCGCATTGTTGCTGGCATCGGCAACCGCCTTGGCCGCTTACCGCAACCGCCCTGCCATGCAAAACCAAACGGCAAACTGCTTAGATTAAGTTTCATTCAGCTTTTCATTTATTTCACTCTATTTTAGGAGCAACACATGAACACCAACATCCCCAATTTCGGCGTCGGCACTTTCCGCCTGAGCGGCCAAATCGTTATCGATTCTGTTAAAACCGCGCTGGATGTCGGCTACCGAGCCATCGACACCGCCCAAATCTACGGCAACGAAGCCGAAGTTGGCCAAGCCATCGCCGAGAGCGGCGTGCCGCGCAACGAGCTGTTTCTCACCACCAAAATCTGGGTCGACAATTACAGCCGCAGCAAACTGATCGACAGCCTGAAAGAAAGCCTGCACAAACTGCGCACCGATGCCGTCGATCTCACCCTGATTCACTGGCCTGCGCCCAACAACGGCATCGCACTGCCCGAATTCATGAGCGCGCTGGCCGATGCCAAAGCGCAGGGTTTAACCCGTTTAATCGGCGTATCCAACTTCAACATCGCGCAAACCCGCGCAGCAATTGAAACTGTGGGCGCAGGCGAAATCGCCACCAACCAAGTTGAATTGAGTCCCTACCTGCAAAATCGTAAATTGGTTGAATTTCTGCACACCCAAAACATACGCACCACTTCCTACATGACATTGGCCTACGGAAAAGTGCTGCAAGACCCTGTGTTGCTCGACATCGCCCGCGAACACGATGCCACCAGCGCCCAAGTAGCATTGGCTTGGGCATTGCACAAAGGCTATGCCGTGATTCCGTCTTCCACCAAACGCGAAAACCTCATCAGCAACCTGAAAGCGCAACAATTGGCACTCACCGATGCCGACATGCAGCGCATCGGTGCACTCGAACGCAACGGCCGCGAGGTCAATCCCGAAGCCCTCGCCCCCGAGTGGGATTAATTCGTCGACGTAACATAAAGGCTACCTGAAAGTTGCACAGGCTTTCAGGTAGCCCCAACATCACACGATTTAACCTTGCCGCAACAAATAAAGCCTCTGTTTTAGATTACAGTGAACACCATCAGCCGTGATAACGGTTACTCAGGCAATCCACCCATCCAGAAAGGATAAAGCATGAAAATCTTCTACACCACCCGCGCCACCGCTACCGGCGGCCGCTCCGGACACACCGCCCTCGACGACGGCAGCCTTGCATTCGATTTGGCTTCCCCCGGTTCAGACCACAGCGGTGCCAACCCCGAACAATTGTTTGCCATGGGCTACGCCGCCTGTTTCGACAGCGCCGTGGATCTCTGCGCCAAAAAATTGAAACTGCCGCTCACCGTCAGCCATACATCGGTGGCCGTCGGCATCGGCCAAACCGCCGAAGGCGGCTACAAACTCGATGCCGAGATTACCTTACGTACCGAAGGGCTCAGCACCGAACAAGCACAGCAACTGATTGAGGCCGCCCACCAAGTCTGCCCCTATTCCAACGCCACCCGAGGCAATATCGACGTTCGCCTGCAAGTTGAAGCTGCCTGACGCGACACAAACCGCCATGCCGTCTGAATGTTCAGACGGCATTTTGTTTTCACCCGTTACACTATCCAATCGATATAATTCTTGTTCCGGATTCGCTATAATAGCTTGAACCGTTTCAGACGGCCGCTTTACTACACCCATTCACATACACACATAAATATTATGCCCAGAATCCGTTTGACTGTGCTCGGTTGCGGCAGCTCTTCCGGCACCCCCGTCATTGGCTGCCTCTGCCCCGTTTGCACCGGCAGCAACCCCAAAAACCGCCGCAGCCGTTGCAGTGCTTGGCTCGACATCAACGGCCAGGGCTGGCAGATCGACACCGGCCCCGACTTCCGCAGCCAAGCCTTGCGCGAAGCCCTGCCCCGCATCGACGGCGTGCTCTACACCCATCCGCATGCCGACCACCTCAACGGCATCGACGATTTGCGCGGCTTCTGTTACAAACAACAGGGCAGCATCCCCATTTACGGCAGCGAATTCACGCTGACCAACATCACCGAACGCTTCGGTTACGCTTTTTCCCCGCCTAGCAGCCACTGGAACCGCCCCGTACTTGAAACGCGCGCACTCACCGATGATTTCAGTATCGACGGCGTGCCGGTGCAACATTTTCAAATGCCGCACGACCCGTGGCAAAGTACCGCCTACCGCATCGGCAACATTGCCTGGCTCACCGATCTCAACGACATCTCCGACGAGCAGATTGATGCGCTGCAAGGCTTGGATTATCTGTTTATCGACTGCTTGGGCGAACACCCCTACCCCAGCCACCTCAATTTCGAGCAAGCCTGCACCTTTGCTAAACGCATTGCCGCCGGGCAAACCTATTTAATCCACCTCACCCACGCGCTCGACTATGAAGAGCTGCAAAGCCGCTGCCCGCCCAGCATCGCTCCCGCCTACGATGGTCTGACCGTAATATCTGATTTCCCGCATAGCAGCAACGCAGAAACGGTTTAAATTTTTTCAGGTAGCCTCACCCCAAAAACAGAAACACCATGAGAACCGAACATATTTCATTACTACCCGGCAGTATCGGCCGCCAATACGAGTTAAGCATATTACATTTCGGCAACGAAAATGCCGGTCAAAAAATCTACATCCAGGCCGCCCTGCATGCCGACGAACTGCCCGGCGCACTCGTCTGCTACCACCTGCGCGAGCAACTTTTGGCACTGGAAGCAGCAAACCGCCTCAACGCCCACATCGTCCTCGTGCCAATGGCCAACCCCATCGGCAGCGCACAAACCTTACATCACAACATAAGCGGCCGTTTCGATTTAGCCACCGGCCGCAATTACAACCGCCTGACCATCGACCTGCACACCCTCGTTCAGCCGATATTGAGTGAGCAAGCCAACGCACTCGCCAGCGATGCCGCCGCCAACGTGCGCGCCATCCGCCAAGCCATGCGGCAAGCGCTGGCGCAATACCGCCCCATCGATGCCGTGGGCATTCTGCATCATACGCTGATACAGCTTGCATTTGATGCCGATGTGGTGTTCGATCTGCATTGCGACCATCACGCCCATATGTATCTCTACACCCTCTCCGGGCTGTGGCCGGTAATCGAGCCGCTGGCACGATACAGCGGCAGCACCTGCCAACTGATGGCTGACGAATCGCCCGCCAATGGTTTCGACGAAGCCCTGAATATGCCGTGGCTGAAACTGCAACGCGATTTCCCTGCCGCCAACATTCCGCTGGCCTGCGCCGCCGCCACGCTCGAGCTGCGCGGTCAGCGCGACATCAGCCACGAACACGCCCGCCAAGACAGCCGCGCCATCATCCATTACCTGATTCACCGCCAAGCCATTACCGCCGACGAACACGGCATCCCCGCCCTGCCCGAATTATTGGCCGCACCGCGACCGCTCACCGCCGTAGAAGGTATTCTCGCGCCGGTCGAAGGTGTGGTGGTATTTTGCGTACAACCCGGCCAACGTGTGCGCGCAGGCGACAAAGTGCTCGATTTGGTCGACCCGATACGCGGTACCCTTACTGAAGTGCACTGCCGCAACAACGGTACCGTATTGTGCTGCAACACCAACCTCCCCTTCGCCCAAACCGGCGCCGAACTATTGACACTCTCCGGCGATTGCCCCCTCCCCGGCGGTGCATGGGTTTCTCCTTAGTGAAAGATAAAACGGCTAACCAAGATGATTTTTAAAACACAAAAAATTTCTGCAACAACACTGTTTTCAGGTAGCCCTCCCATATAAACATCCCAAAACAAAACGCCGACGGTTACCACAACCGTCGGCGTTTTTCAGAATAAGGGTGGCGAGCCAAGCCCCCGGCACTGGCGCATCCGAGTGGGCTGCTTGCTTCCGCACCTGACCCGTTGCTCAGACTTACCATGCGGGGAGACCCGCCGTAAAAACCGAATTATATACAGCTTTAATTAAAACACCAAATGCTTTTTCAGGTAGCCTGCCCTATAACAGCAGAATTCACTGACAAAACATGAATTCCGCTCAAGCCCAGCACCAGATAATTTCACTTAAAAAAGCCTGCTTTAACAGAGAAAATCATTTAAAATAGATAATTGCCCATATAGCCACCGCACACAGCCCAAAATAAAACACAGGGACACACCGAACATGACCAGCCAAACACCGCGCATCCGCGAAATCCCCTATAACTACACCTCGTATTCCGATCGCGAAATTGTTATCCGCCTGCTGGGCGAATCTTCCTGGAACATACTGCAAGAATTGCGCAGCCAACGCGTAACCGGCCGTTCCGCGCGCATGCTGTTTGAAGTATTGGGCGATGTGTGGGCAGTGATGCGCAACCCCTATCTGGTAGACGACCTGCTCGACTCGCCTAAACGCCGCGAAGCGCTGGTGCGCGAAATGAACCATCGCTTAAACGAAATCCAAAAGCGTCGCGACAACAACCCGCAAGTAGCCGAGCTGGTGCGTGCCGCCACTGAAGCCGTCAACCGTTTCGACACCAGTTTTGAAGCCACCCGCCAAAAGCGCGAACACATTCTGGCGCGCCTGAGCCGCATTACCAAAAAACACAATATCATGTTCGACGGTCTCGCCCGCGTATCGCACGTTACCGACGCCACCGACTGGCGCGTGGAATATCCGTTTGTGGTCATCAACCCCGACAGCGAAGCCGAAGTGGCTCCGCTGGTGCGCGCGCTGATTGATCTGGAGCTGACGATCATCCCACGCGGCGGCGGCACCGGCTACACCGGCGGCGCCATTCCGCTGGATGCCATGAGCGCCGTAATCAACACCGAAAAGCTCGACCAGCATCGCGGCGTAGAGTTTGTCAACCTGCCCGGTCTCGAAGGCCAGCATCCGGTCATCCATTGCGGCGCCGGTGTAGTAACCCGCCGTGTAGAAGAAACCGCTACCGCCGCCCAACTCGTGTTCGCCGTCGACCCCACTTCTGCCGATGCTTCCTGCGTGGGCGGCAACGTGGCCATGAACGCCGGCGGCAAAAAAGCCGTTCTCTGGGGCACGGCACTCGACAATCTGGCATGGTGGAAAATGGTCAACCCGCAAGGCGAGTGGCTGAAAATCGAGCGCGTACGCCACAATTTCGGCAAAATCCACGACGAAGCAACCGCTGTGTTCGATGTGCACACGCTGCAAAACGACGGCAGCACCGTGGCCAAAACCGAACGCTTGGAAATTCCCGGCCACAAATTCCGCAAAGTCGGCCTCGGTAAAGACGTTACTGACAAATTTCTCGCCGGCTTGCCCGGTGTGCAAAAAGAAGGCACCGACGGCATCATCACCAGTTGCGCTTTCGTACTGCACACCATGCCCAAACATACGCGCACCGTGTGTTTGGAGTTTTTTGGCACCGTTGCCAACGCTACCCCTTCCATTGTGGAAATCCGCGATTACATGCTCGGACACGACTCTGTAAAACTGGCCGGCTTGGAGCACCTCGACTGGCGCTACGTGCGCGCCGTGGGCTATGCCACCAAAGCCGCCGGCAAAGGCCGCCCGAAAATGGTGTTGCTGGCCGACATCGTATCCGACAACGAATCGGCCGTAGACGAAGCGGCCGAACACATTGTGCGGCTTGCCCAAGCCCGCAGCGGCGAAGGCTTTATCGCCGTTTCGCCTGAAGCGCGCAAAACCTTCTGGCTCGACCGCAGCCGCACCGCCGCCATCGCCAGACACACCAACGCTTTCAAAATCAATGAAGACGTGGTGATTCCGCTGGAGCGTTTGGGCGAATATTCCGACCACATCGAGCGCATCAACATCGAACTTTCCATTCAAAACAAGCTCGCCCTGTGCCGCGCCCTAGAAAGCTACCTGCAAGGTAAACTACCGGTCGACAAAATGGATACCGATCTGCCCAGCAAAGAGCTGTTGGGCGAACGCGGCAGCCATGCTCTGGCACACGTGCGCCAAGTGAACGAACAATGGACATGGCTGCTTGAACATCTCGATGCGCCGCTGCTGCAATACCTTGAGCGCGCGCCACAAGCGCTCGCCGCGCCGGAGGCCGACCGCAACGGCAGCAGCTTTACCGCCATGCGCGATTTCCGCCTGCGCGTTTCGGTGAAAGAAGACGTCATGAAACCGCTGGCCGAGATTTTCAGCGGCAAGGCCGACACCAAAATCATGGAACAGCTCGGCAAAATCCATGCAAAAGTAGTTCGCGGCCGTGTGTTTGTGGCGCTGCACATGCACGCAGGCGACGGCAACGTGCATACCAATATTCCGGTGAATTCTGATGATTACGACATGCTGCAAACCGCCCACAAAGCGGTAGACCGTATCATGAACATCGCCCGCAGTCTCAACGGCGTGATTTCCGGCGAACATGGCATCGGCATCACTAAAATGGCCTATCTAAGCAACGAAGAAATGCAGCCTTTTTGGGACTACAAAGCCAAAATCGACCCCAAAGGCCACTTCAACCGCCACAAGCTCATGCCCGGCTCCGGCCTACACAAAGCCTATACACCCTCGTTTGAGCTGCTCGGTGTGGAATCGCTGATTATGGAGCAATCCGATTTGGGCACCATCGCCGAATCGGTAAAAGACTGCCTGCGTTGCGGCAAATGCAAACCCGTGTGCACCACCCACGTGCCACGCGCCAACCTGCTGTATAGCCCGCGTAACAAAATCCTCGGCGTCGGCCTGCTCACTGAAGCGTTTTTATACGAAGAGCAAACCCGTCGCGGCGTATCGCTGCGCCACTTCGATGAGCTCAACGACGTGGGCGACCACTGCACCGTGTGCCACCGCTGCGTGAAACCCTGCCCGGTAAACATCGACTTCGGTGACGTCACTGTTGCCATCCGCAACTATCTGCGTAAAACGGGCAAACGCCAGTTCAACCCTGCCGTGGCCGCCGGTATGGCCTTGCTCAATGCCAAAGACCCTCGCACCATCAAAGCCCTGCGCGTAGGCGTGGTAGATGCCGGTTTCAAACTGCAAAATTTCGGCTATGAAATGGCCAAAAAATTCCACCTCGGCATCGGCAAACAAAAAGCCGCCCCCAAAGCCACCCTCGGTGCCGCATCGGTTAAAGAGCAAGTGGTGCACTTCATCAACCGCCCGCTGCCGCGCAACGTGCCGCTGAAAACCTCCCGCGCCCTACTCAACATTGAAGACAACAAAACCGTGCCCATCATCCGCAACCCCTCGTTGCCGGAAGACACGGAAGCCGTGTTTTACTTCCCAGGCTGCGGCTCCGAACGCCTGTTCAGCCAGGTCGGCTTGGCCACCCAGGCCATGCTCTGGCATGTGGGCGTGCAAACCGTGTTGCCGCCGGGCTATCTGTGCTGCGGCTACCCGCAAAATGCGGGCGGCGACAAAAACAAGGCCGACCAAATGGTTACGGAAAACCGCGTGCTGTTTCACCGTATGGCCAATACTCTGAATTATCTGGATATCAAAACCGTGGTGGTAAGCTGCGGCACCTGCTACGACCAGCTCGAAGAATACCGTTTTGAAGAAATCTTCCCTGACTGCCGCATCATCGACATTCATGAATACCTGCTCGAAAAAGGCGTGAAGCTCGACGGCGTGGCCGGCCAGCAATATCTATATCACGACCCTTGCCATAGCCCTATTAAAACCATGAATGCCGGCAAAATGGTCAACGAGCTGATGGGGCAAAACGTGCCCGTGAGCGACCGCTGCTGTGGCGAATCCGGCATGTTTGCCGTGAAGCGCCCCGATATCGCCACACAGGTAAAATTCCGCAAACAGGAAGAAATTCTGAAAGACAAAGCCAAACTGCCTCAAGGCGAGCCGGTGAAAATCCTCACTTCCTGCCCCGCCTGCCTGCAAGGTTTGAGCCGTTATCAGGATGATGCCGATGTGGGCGCGGATTACATCGTGATTGAAATGGCAAAGAAAATCCTCGGCGAACAATGGCAAAACGAATTTGTTGAAAAAGCCAACCGTGGCGGCATTGAAAAAGTGTTGCTGTAAGCTGCCAAACTCACCGGCCTGATAAATAAAGGCTACCTGAAAACTTTTCAGGTAGCCTTTAATGAATGGATAACATCATCCAAAACTTTTCAGGTAACCTGAGAGACTAGCAAGGCATTGGCTCTGTATTTACAGATCACCCATGTGCCGATGGCTCATACAAGGCGATTCTTTATTTAGTAACAGCTCATTAACATACGGCTCCGCTTATGCACCGTTTAGAACTGAAATTCCCACCGCCGTTGGTTGCCGCCGTGGCCGCTCTACTGGTTTACCTGCCGGCAAAATGGCTGCCCGCGTTTGCCCTGCCTTCTGCTGCCCTGCCCTGGTTGGCCGCAATTTGTGCCGTCATCGGCGCCGTGGTCGGCCTCAGTGCCATCAGCCTGTTCAGGCGTGCGCGCACCACCGTGCATCCACAGCAACCGCAACACACCAGCCATCTGGTTACCGGCGGTATTTACCGCTTTACCCGCAATCCAATGTATCTGGGCATTGCTTTTATGCTGCTGGCCTGGACAATATGGCTGGGCAACCCCGCCGGTTTGGTCGGCCTGTTATTTTTTATCGCTTATCTCACTCGCTTTCAAATCATTCCGGAAGAACGGATTTTACAAGCGAAGTTCGGAGCAGATTATCTTCATTACCGACAACAAACACGGCGATGGCTTTAAATACTCAAAATAATCAAAAGGCTACCTGAAAACTTTTCAGGTAGCCTTTTCAATCCAATACTCATCCAAACCAGCGGTTTTAAAACTTCACGCCTTTGTGCAACGCCACAATACCGCCCGTCATGTTGTGATAATCCACGCTATCAAAACCGGCTTCGCACATCATCTGCTTCAATGTTTCCTGATCGGGGTGCATGCGGATGGATTCAGCCAAATACTGGTAACTTTCGGCATCTTTGGCGATCAATTTGCCCATCAACGGCAACAATTTAAACGAATACAAGTCATATGCCGGCGCCAACGGCTTGGCCACTTTGGAAAACTCCAACACCAGCAACGTGCCGCCCGGTTTCAACACACGGTACATTTCTTTCAGCGCCGCATCTTTATGTGTCATATTGCGCAGGCCGAAAGCCACCGACACCAGATTGAAATAATTATCGGGAAACGGCAGTTTTTCCGCATCGGCCAGCGATACCGGCACCATAATCCCTTCATTCAGCAGGCGATCTCTGCCCACGCCCAACATAGAAGAATTAATGTCGGTTAGCCACACTTCACCTTCTTTGCCCACACGTTTCGACCAACCGCGCGATAAATCACCTGTGCCGCCGGCAATATCGAGCACCTTATCGCCCTTGTTCAGGCGCGCGGTATTGATGGTGAAATGCTTCCACACACGGTGCAGGCCGCCGGACATCACATCATTCATCACATCATAATTTTGGGCCACCGAATGAAACACTTCGGCTACTTTACCGGCTTTTTCGTTTTCTTCTACGGTTTTAAAGCCGAAATGGGTTTTGTTGTCGCTCATATTGAATTCCTGAATCCCGCCCGCCTTGTGCAGGCACAGACAAGTGTTTACGGCCGCTGCTTAAAGCATATGGCGCGAAGCACCCGCAGCTTCCAGCCTAGCCAAATAATCAGCCCACATTGTATCGTATCCGTGTGCCAATTCATATAAATAATCCCAGTCATAAAGGCCGCTGTCGTGGCCGTCGCTAAACACGATTTTCAAGGCATACTGCCCCACTGGTTCGATGGCAGCAATGGTCACCGCCGCCTTGCCCGTTTGCAGCACCGCTTGTCCCGCGCCATGCCCGCGCACTTCGGCGCTGGGCGAATACACGCGCAGATATTCGGCCGGCAAATATTTGCTGCTGCCGCCATAAACCAGCAATAGCGCCGCTTTGCCCTGTTGCAAACGAATTTCATCGGGAAGTGCATGTTTCATGGTCGTTATCCGCTGTGATTGCTCACCCAAAGTACAAAGAAAATGCTGGCAAACGACAACACCGTGGTCACCAGCATCGCCGCCGCCGGCCGCTCGTTAAAACCGTATTGCTGGCCGATAAGCGGAAACATACTCGCCATCGGCACGCTCGCCAGCAAAGCACCGGCAAACAGCATGGCTGCATCTGCACCCAGCAGCCACAACATGGCCACCACCAGCAGAGGGTGCAACACCAGCTTGCCTGCCGTAATCATAATAATATCGGGAATACTGCCGCGTATTTTCAACCCATACAGCCCGCCGCCAATCACAAACAAGGCAACGGGCGCCGTGGCCGCGGCCAGCATACCACTCACTTTTTCCACGGCCACCGGTAGCGGCAGCCAGCCCAGGCTAAACACCAAGCCTGCCATCATGGCCAGAATAATCGGGTTTTTCAGCAGGTTTTTGCCGATATTGAGTATTAAGCGCCAAACCGCATGCTGCTCGTTACTCTTGGCAGAATCGGCCAAAATAAACAATAAAGGCAAGATAAACAGATTCTCAACCAGCACATTCATGGCAAAATAAGCCCCTGCTTCCGAGCCAATCACCATCGCCAGTAAAGGATAGCCGATAAAGCCGGTGTTCGACATCGACATGCCGAAACCGCCAATGGCCGCCCACAGTTTGTCGCCGCCCATCACCTTGCGGCTCACCAACCAACCGATGCCGTACACCATTAAAGAAGCCAGCGTATAGCCTGCCATATACACCGGCTCAAACACCTGCATAATCGGCTTGGTGGCAATGGCATACAACACCAGCGAAGGCAGGCCGAATTTTAATACAAACTTGGCAATCGCCTGCAACTGCAGCGGCTGAAACACCTGAAAACGCACCGCCAGATAACCCATGCCGATAATCATAAAAATCGGTGCTGTAATATTAAAAATCGCCAGCATTTTATTCCTTAAATCCAGGCTGCTCGCCCGATGCACAGAATTGTGCACCGCCTGTCTTCGCCTGAAGGCCAGTTTGGCCAAATAGAAAAGCCATTCTGAGGCCTTTGCAAATCCCCTATCTGCGACGCATTTCTACGTTGTGTGCTGCTCGTTCTCTTGCCATATCTATATGATATATCTGCGCTTACTGCGCTGCTACGCCTTAACCTGCATCCACATCTAGAGAGTTTACAAAGATCTCATTCTATCAAACTTCCACAGCGCACGCCCATGTGCACTTATTTTCATCTGCAGAAAAAACGCGTAAGATAGTCGACAATCTCATTGATTTTACCAAAGGAGCTGCCATGCAAACCCAAGCGGTTATCGACCATATCTGCGGCTGGCTGAAAAACTACGCCCAACAAGCCCGTGCCAAAGGCTTTGTGGTAGGCGTATCCGGCGGCATAGATTCCGCCGTTGTATCCATTCTTGCCGCCCGCACCGGTCTGGATACCTTATTGCTGGAAATGCCCATCCGTCAAAAGCCCGATCAGGCCAACCGCGCCCAAGCCCATATCGGCGATTTAAGCCGCCGCTTTGCCAACGTTCGCGGCCAAAGCATTGATTTAACGCCCACTTTCAACCAGCTTGCCGACACTGTTGATGTTAACGAAACCGACTACCCTGCCAAACAGCTCGCCCTGGCCAACGCCCGCTCACGCCTGCGCATGGTCACACTCTATTACTATGGCCAAATCAACGGCCTGCTCGTCACCGGCACCGGCAACAAAGTGGAAGATTTCGGCGTCGGCTTCTTCACCAAATACGGCGACGGCGGCGTAGACATCAGCCCCATCGCCGATCTGCTGAAAACCCAAGTCTACACCCTTGCCGCCGCGCTCGACGTGATTCCCGAAATCCAGGCCGCCATACCCACTGACGGCCTGTGGGAAACCGATCGCAGCGACGAAGAGCAAATCGGCGCCACCTATCCCGAACTGGAATGGGCCATGAGCGTCCACCAAAGCCAGCGACCCGAAGATTTCAGCGGCCGCCAGCGCGAAGTGTTAGCCATTTTCAACCGCCTCCACAGCGCCATGCAGCACAAAATCCAGCCGATTCCCGTGTGCAGCATTCCCTCCGAGCTGCTAAAATAGTAAACACATAGCTGTTTAACTCATCGCCATCAAGGCTACCTGAAACAAACTGTTGTCAAACATAAAATTTCAGGTAGCCTTTATCCAACCGGCGCCACATTCCATTATCTGCACCGAGGACACGCCATGAACCAATCCATTGCCCTGATTATCGCCGCGCTTGCCGCCATCCCACCCGCCTTCGGTGCTGCCACTCACACGCCTGCCGCCAGCCAGCAAGCCCCGCAACAAGCTTTGTGGATAGGTAATCCCCCCTTCAAATAAGTGCAGCGTTAAGTAGAATTTTCTCGTAATCTATACGCAGGAGATTTTGCATGAAACAGTCACGATTTACCGATAGCCAAATCATTGCTATCTTGAAGCAGGCAGAAGCTGGAACAGCCG
>RRZU010980049.1_pt1 | contig 14600 bp, 15 predicted proteins | sample 2165561 | NCBI WGS metagenome assembly RRZU01 (sample SAMN10456909, study PRJNA506462) | wastewater metagenome | isolation source: wastewater sludge | place: USA: Moscow, Idaho
ACGTGAAGGTTCGTTCTTCTCTCAAGTCCCTCGCTGCCCAACCCGGTTCGAAGGTGGTGCGCCGCAAGGGCCGCATCTACGTCATCAACAAGCAGAACCCGCGCTTCAAGGGGCGCCAGAAGGGCTGATAGGCGCGTTTGCTGGGTCTGATCGTTGGCCGGGTCTTGCTGCCTTCTGTTGGTTGACTGGGTCTGGCGGTCCGAGAATGGACGGTCCCGTCGAGAATTGAGTGCTGCGTGAGTATCCGCGGGCTCAATTCTCGACGGGACCGTCCATTCTTCGCTTGTGGTTGATGTGAGTGCGGTCTGAGTTCGGTGCGGGACCTACGGATACACGACGCCGTCGCGCCTCACGTGAAGAACGACGACGGCGCCGCGCGGCCCGGAAGCCACCGGGTCACCTCCGAGGCTTCTCACCCGCTCAGGTAATCGACGCCTCGTAGATCGAGACGATGGATGCGGCCAGGGCGTCGTCGAACTCGTCGGGAGTCATGGACTCCGTGAGGCCCTCGGTGAGGGCTCGCGAGAAGCTGGCGATGAGGCCGTGGTTGCGGGCGAGATGCTCGTTGGCTTCCGCCCGCGAGTAGCCGCCGGAGAGGGCGACCATGCGCAACACCGACGGATGGTCGATGACGGAAGCGTAGAGGTTGTCCTTGGTGGGGATCGTCAGTTTAAACATGATGGGCAGATCGAAGGACTCGGTGGCGAGGCGGCGGGAAATCTCGTCGAAGAGAATGTCCTCGCACTCCTCCTTGTCCGGTGCCTTGATGTCTACTTCGGGCTCGAGGATGGGGACCAAGCCCGCCGTGGCGATGCGCTGACCAATCTCAAATTGCTGCGCCACGTTCGCGGCGATGCCTTCTCGATTGGCGCTCTGGATGACCGAGCGCATCTTGGTACCGAAGATGTGGGCCTTCTTAGCCCGCTCCAACAGCTCGTCAAGATCGGGGATTGGTTTCATGAGGCGCACGCCGTCGGCGGCGTCTGCGAGCCCCTTGTCCACCTTGAGAATGGGAAGGATGTTCTTTTTCTCCCACAGGTAGTCGGCGGCGGGTTGGCCGTCAAAGGTGCGATCCATAGTCTTCTCGAAAAGGATGGCACCGAGAATGTGCTTGCCGGTGAAGGACTCGCTCGTCACGATCCGCTCGCGCATGGCGTGGACCAGGTCAAACATCTCTTCGTCGGTGGTGTAGCGATCGTCGTTGATTCCGTACAGTTTGAGGGCGCGCGGCGTGGATCCGCCGCTCTGATCCAATGCGGCGATGAAGCCTCGGCCCTCTCTCATTCGTTCAAGTTGTGTGCCGGACATTGCATCCTCCAGATGATGGAAATTATCAATGACACAATTCACACTACGCCTGTGGGGACGAAAGGCAAGAGGGCCAAAATGGGTTGGAATGATTCCAGATAATTAATGGATCTGTCCCGCAATTACGATGGGCCCAAGAAAAACCTCCCATTCTTGTGAATGAGAGGTTCTTGGCTCCCGCGGTTGGACTCGAACCAACAACCGTTCGATTAACAGTCGAATGCTCTGCCATTGAGCTACGCGGGAATAACGCTGCCCCGCGATATTACACCACTCGCAACCCGGTATTCAAACTTTGTGGCGGCCCTTCGGTCCTTCGGCCCAGCGACAGCGTGACCGTACTTCGTGGTTATGAGTGGCAGAGATGGCTGCACGGATGTGCTGCGGTCAGGGGTCGTTTTCTGGAGCAGTTCCGCATAGTCTTGCACTCAGGTGATACGCGTCACTTGGCTATCCGGCTATCCGGCTATCCGGCTATCCGGCTATCTGGCTATCCGGCTATCTGGCTATCCGGCTTTGTGGGCGGGTTCCGATTATCGGGACCTCTCGATACGTTGGCAATTCGGCGCGGATTTGTACCTCTGGACAGACCCTAGAGTGAAGAAGGTGCCCCATGCAGAAGATTGTTCCCAATATCTGGTTCAACAAGAACGCGGCCGAGGCGGGCGAGTTCTACACCCACGTTTTCCCAAACACCACCTCCAGGGTGACAAGCAGTTACCCCACCGAGAACCTGCCCGACTTCCAACAGGAGCTGGCTGGTGCGCCCCTCACGGTTGAGCTGACGATTGAGGATTTCGAGTTCGTTTTCATCAACGCCGGGCCGGAGTTCCGTCCGAACCCATCCATTTCCTTCATGGTTAACTTCGACCCGCTGATTTTCGCCCGAGCTGCTGGCATCGATCCCGCATCCGAGGAAGCCGCACAGGCCGCGCGCGATGCTCTCGACCATGCTTACAACAAGCTGATCGACGGCGGCAAGGCCCTCATGGAGCTCCAGGAGTACGACTTCAGCCCGTACTACGGCTGGGTGGAGGACCGCTACGGGGTGTCCTGGCAGCTTATTCTCACGAATTATGAAGGCGATCCGCGTCCGTTCATCATGCCCGCGTTCCTCTTTGGTGCCGAGGCTCAGAACAAGTGCCGCGAGACCATCGACCGCTACCTCTCCCTCTTCCCGAACTCTGCGTGGGGCAGTGTCTACACGTACCCGGTTGCGATGGGGCCGGTGACGGAGGAGCACATCATGCATGCCGACCTCACGCTCGCCGGCCAATGGTTCGTTGCCGCCGACTCCGGCAACGAGCAGCCCGAGTCCTTCAACCACGGCATTTCGCTCGAAGTTCGTTGCGACGACCAAGCCGAGATTGACCGCTACTGGGACGCGCTGTCGGCAGTTCCCGAGGCGGAGCAGTGCGGCTGGCTCATCGACAACGTGGGCGTCAGCTGGCAAATTGTCCCCGTCAATATTGGGGAACTGATGCGCAGGCCCGGCGCGCACGGCAAGCTCATGGCGATGAAGAAGATCGTCATCGCCGAGTTCTGAACCACAGTGTTCTGAGCCGCCGAGTTCTCTTCGCCGCCCAAAGGTGGTTGCTAAAAGACGTGGGCGCCCGGGTGGCATTGTGTCAACCGGGCGCCCACGTCGTTTACTGCGCCTAATTGTTTACGGCACGAGGTTGAGGAACCTTGCATGCAGCGTTGCGTCACCGGTGATTTCCGGGTGGCACGTTGCTGCTATCAGCTTCCCGTATTCGACGACGACGGCCTCGCCCTCGTAGCTGGCCAGCACCCGAACCTCCTCGCCCACCTCGGTGATGCGCGGTGCGCGGATGAACGCCGCGCGTAAATGTCTGGTTCGTGGCGCAGCAGAATGAAACGTCTGCGAGCAAGAGCCGGATGTGGGCGTGATCTCGTCTGTTTTCGTTGTGGCAGTGATCCCTTGAGATTCGGAACCTACCTTCGTGGCATCTGATCCGCTCTCGATGTCACTACTCGAGTCTGCGAGATCCAACTCCGCTTCGAAGGATGCGAGCTGATTGCCGAAGCCGTTGCGGGTGACGCTAACCGGCAGTCCGCCGATGGTTTCGCGCAAGGAGCCCGCGGGGGCGACGTCGTCGGAAAGGAGAATGAGCCCGGCGCAGGTGCCAAACACAGCGAGTGTGCCGCCGTCGATCCGCGAGCGAATCGCAGCAAAAAGCCCGGTACCGGCGGCGAGGCGCGCCATAGCGGTGCTCTCGCCGCCGGGGATGATGAGGCCGTCCACGGCGTCCAGATCGTCGGCGGTGCGGACCAGGCTGACATGCGCGCCGAGGCCCTTAAGAAGCTTAGCGTGCTCGGCCACCGCACCCTGGAGCGCTAACACTCCGACTCGTGGAGTCTTCGCCTGTACATACGCCGTCTCGTCAGCGCCGTTTACCGCCGTTGATGCGCCTCTTGGCCCTTTCATCATTCACTCCATCTCGAAGCCGTAGTTTCTACCAGCCGCGCTCGGCGAGGCGGTGCGGAGCAGGGAGGTCGGCCACGTTGATGCCCACCATTGCCTCGCCCAGGCCGCGCGAAACTCGCGCAATCTCGGCCGGGTTGTCGAAGTGGGTGGTGGCCTCAACTATGGCGCGAGCGCGGGCCGCCGGGTTACCGGACTTGAAGATGCCGGAGCCCACGAAGACGCCGTCGGCTCCCAGTTGACGTACGAGTGCGGCGTCCGCGGGGGTGGCGACGCCGCCAGCCACGAAGAGTACCACGGGAAGTTCACCGGTCTTCGCGACCTGCTTGACCAGCTCGTAAGGCGCCTGGAGGTTCTTGGCCTCGACGAACAGTTCGTCGTCGTTCAACGCAGCCAACTTGGCGATCTCGGACTTGATGGTGCGGATGTGGGTGATGGCCTCGGAGACGTCGCCGGTGCCGGCCTCGCCCTTGGAGCGGATCATAGCCGCGCCTTCGGTGATGCGGCGCAGCGCCTCGCCAAGGTTGGTGGCGCCGCAGACGAAGGGCACCTTGAAGTTCTGCTTGTTGATGTGGTGGACGTAGTCGGCGGGGGAGCGCACCTCGGACTCGTCGATGTAGTCCACGCCAAACGCCTCCAAGATCTGCGCCTCGACGAAGTGGACGATGCGCGCCTTGGCCATCACCGGGATAGAGACGGCCTCAATAATCTCGTCAATGAGGTCCGGGTCGCTCATGCGGGCCACGCCGCCCTGGGCGCGGATGTCCGCGGGCACTCGCTCCAAAGCCATGACAGCTACGGCTCCAGCTTCCTCGGCGATGCGCGCCTGCTCGGCAGTAACGACATCCATGATGACGCCACCCTTGAGCATCTGGGCGAGTCCGGTGTTGACGCGAGTTGCAGAAATGGTCATGGTGATCCTTCGTTGAGCCAATGGAACCGGCGGGCTGAACCGACGGGACGACGACGGCGACCCGAAGCTGAAGAGAATACAGACCAGCTGCCGGTTGCCGACGCAGACAAGGTTCTCGCACAATCTGGACCATTGGTAGAGCCAGTTGAAGGCACTTCTAATGGTCCAGTTGCTAGAGTGCATGTATGTTCGAGCTTGATCGAGAGTCCGGGGTGCCTCTGGCGGCCCAGATCGCGGCCCACTTTCGTGGGCTCATTGTCGAGGGTGTCATGCGCGCGTACGACCGGATGCCATCGTCACGAATCCTTGCCCGGAACCTCGGTGTTTCCCGAGGTACTACCGTTGCGGCGTACGATCAGCTCGTGGCCGAGGGATACCTTGTGACCAAGCCCAAGGGCGCCACGTTTGTGCATCCGGATGCTCTGGAAGCCAGGACCATATCGTTCATCCGCTCCGTCCGAGAAGACAGCCCAACGGTTGCGAACGAGGCACATGCCAAGGTGAAGGCAGCCCCCGGTTCATCCGGCGAAAATGCGGGCACACGCCGCGTGAATGCTCAAGCAACGAGAAATAATTTGGTGATACAGAATTCCAACCCTGAACAGGGAGTCGCTTTGGCTCCGGCACGTGGCGCCCCGAATGCTTCGGCGTCTGTGCGGATCGTTGATCTCCGACCAGGAATAACGAACGAGGACGTTGGCGGAGACTCCGCGTGGCGGGAGGCCTGGCGCAGTGCGGCAGGGGCACGCGGTGAGAGCACCCTTGATGCTCGTGGCGATAATCAACTTCGTCAAACCATTGCTGAACATCTTCGGCTCACCCGTGCCATGACGGTGAATCCTAACTCAATCATCGTCACGGCTGGCGCGAGAGATGGCCTCTTCACGCTGCTCGCTTGCCTCCCGGAGCTGGGCTTTCGTCCGGCGCTCGCGGTGGAGGAACCTGGATACCCAGGCTTGCGTGGAGTGATCCGGCGCTCCGGACTGGAGGTGCTTCCCCTGGGCAGTGAAATACCTGCCGGTGCGGGCGCCGTCGTCGTCACTCCCAACCGGCTCTATCCGTTGGGCGGAAGCATGCCTGCCGGGCAGCGACTGGATTTGATCAGGGCTGCCGAGCACCGCGGGGTCCTCGTGATCGAGGACGATCTCGACTCGCAAGACCGCCATACCGGTCCGCTCATGCCGTCGCTTTGGGAGTTGGCCCCCGAGCGCGTTGCCCATCTTGGAACCTTCAACCGCGTGCTGAGTAGCGAGGTGCGCCTCGGTTATCTCATCCTCGATCCGGATTTGCAGGCTCCGGTGCTCGAACTGCGTCGAGATCTTGGCTTGGTTCCGTCGGCTATCGCCCAGCGGGCCGTGGCAACCTACCTCGACCACGGTGGTCTGCGGCGCCAGCTGACGCGGCATCGACGTGATCTCACCAGGAGAAAAACGTTGGTCCGCGAGAGCCTCTCCACTCTCGATGTCCAGCTGCATGCGGAATCAACGGCGATCATACGGTTGGCTCGGGAGTTGGAGCGGAGTGTGGTTGTAGGATGCGACGAGCGTGGAGTGCTGGTGGACTCACTGAGTACGTACTGGAGTGGCGGGGAGGAAAACGGAATCGTGTTCTCCTACGGTCATGTGGGAAATCACGAGCTAGGGCATGCGCTGCGGATCGTCGCGGAGGTGGTGGGTAAGGGGTTTTGAACTACAGGTCACGAGGATGGCTGAAAAATAGCTTCGGAATCAGCACATGCCTGTACGTATGGCACAGGCATGGTCGAATAACGGAGAAATACCACGGAAGATTGCCGTAGAAACCGCTATGAGGTCCGGGAAGGTAATCATCTAGACTGGCCGGACACCGAACACCGGACACCACATACCGGACACCGAACACCGGACAGCCGTCAGTGAGGAGAAATAGTGGAACCCGTACACGTCATTCTCGGCATGGGGCTGGTACTGCTTGCCGTGGGAGTCATCGGATTTATCCGCGAGCGCCGGAAGATCTCCAACGTCATTTTCTTGTTGTTTGGGGCAGGGATCTCCTTTATCGGCTTTGTCCTGGCCATGGATAACGGAGAAGGTGTCAGCCTGTGGGTGATTGCCGTGCTGGCGATTATGGTCCTTGCGCCGTTCATCGGATATCCGGTGCTCACCATCTTCCTGTTGATTAACGGCATCATGATGGTGCGTCGAGAACAGCGCTCGCTCGGTAATCTTCTTTCACTCATCCTTGGAATTGGGTTCGCGATTCTGCCGTTCGCGCTGCCACTGGTCACAGGCTTGCTGGAGCGTGTTGCGCAGGAGGGATACGTCAACCCAGATCTTGTGGGTGGTCTCATAACCTATGTGTTTGGGGTGGCGATGTATGTTGCTTTCTGCTTCTTCGTCTACCTGCTTGCGTCATTCTTGTATCGCAAGGTGCCGGGAGGTCTCACCGCGGATTACGTTGTGGTGTTGGGCTCGGGGCTCATTGGCACCCGTGTGCCTCCGCTCTTGGCCTCGCGCCTCGATAGGGGCATAGAGGTGGCCAATGCTCAGAATCCTCCGGCGACTATCATCCCGAGCGGTGGCCAGGGGCCGGATGAGGAAATCAGTGAGGCTGAAGGAATGGCGCGCTATTTGCGAGAACAGGGCGTCCCCGAGGAACGGATCATCTTGGAGGATCGGGCGCGCAACACCCGCGAGAACTTGCTGTTCAGCCAGAAGCTGCTCCCCACTCCGGATACCAAGATTCTCGTGACCACGAACAATTATCACGTGTTCCGGTCGGCGATGCTCACACGCGAGCTTGGCCTCAACGCCCACGTGGTGGGGTCAAAGACGGCACGCTACTTCGTTCCCTCGGCCTTCCTTCGCGAGTTCGCCGCTGTGATGAAGCAGTACCTGAATGTGAATGCTATTTTCATTGGGCTGTGGACGCTGCTCTTCGTAGCACTGGCAGTCCTGGGAATGCTTCTTCCGAACTAGTGATTTCTTCAAGGGCGTTGCAGCGATATTCGTGCCGTAGACGGCATACGGAACGCTGTGACAATCACTGATTCATCAGCCCGGATTCGTAGGCGATCACCACGAGTCCGGCTCGATCACGGGCGCCGCTCTTGTGGAGTAGCGATGAGACGTGAGTCTTCACGGTGGCTTGAGAGATAACCAAATCTTCTTGGATCTCTTTGTTTGATTTTCCCCGTCCAATGAGGGACAGCACTTCGAGCTCTCTCGGAGAGAGTCCGTCGAGCGCATGGCTTGTGCTTTGCTTGGTGGTGCGGGCTGTGTCGATGTAATGGTCCATTAGCCGCCGCATCACCGCCGGCGACATCGGGATCTCACCCCTGTGGAGAGCCCGAATGGCGTCCACGAGTTCCTGCGGCGGGGCATCCTTGAGAAGGAAACCGGAGGCACCTGCGCGCAGAGAGTCGTAGACATGCTGATCGGTGTCGAACATCGTCACCATGAGTATTGTGGGTGCGTCCTGGCCCATTGAGGACAGAATCCGGTGCACCGCGGTTGGGCCATCGATGCCGGGCATCCGCACATCCATTACGACGACGTCGGGGCGCAGCCTACGTGCCGCATCAATCGCTGCCGCTCCATCGGCGACGGCGTCGAGCACCTCCATGTCCTCTTCCGCCCCAAGTAGGAGGGCGAGGGACTCCCGCAGGAGTGTGTCGTCGTCGGCGAGAAGTACTCTGATCACGACTGCGTTCCTTGCGATGGCTGGGTTCTTTGCAATGGCTGGGTTCCTTGCGAGGGTAGTGGGGTGTGGAGAGGGAACTCTACGTGAGGCAGTTCTGCGCAACGCCGTTCTGCGAGAGGTAGCTCAACTTCTGTCTGCCAGCCACCTTCGGCCCTCGGTCCGTAGCGCAAGTGTCCGCCGAGCGCGTCGATCTCTTCCTGTAACAACGCCAATCCGTGACCGGTGCCGGGCGCTCCGTGCCATGCTACCTGGGGGCCGTCGTCGGTGACCTGAACGTGTAGGGAACCCGTGGTCGCAGTGATGTCGATGGTTACGGCCACCGGCCCCGCATGCCGAAGCGTGTTTGCTAGCGCCTCGCGGATGAACGACTGGGCGGCGTCTTCTATGGGGGTAGGTAGCCCAGTGGGCAGCCCTGTCCGCATGTTCACCGTGAGGCCCGCGCGCTCCATGGAGTGGATGAACGCGTTTAGCGGGGGAGCCGCTGACGTGGCAACGACGGTTGAACCGGTGCTGGTGCAGGTGCCGCCCAGGATTGTCTGTCCGGCAGTCGAGCGTGCCGGAGCCCGCGGAGCTTCTTTTTCGTCAAGTGTATTGAGAAGTTGGCGGAGATCATCGGTGGCGGCCCTGGAGATAGTCTCAATCAGCTGCAGGGTCTCGTTTGGATCCACTTTCTCGGGCATTCTCTGGGCAAGTGCCGCGCGCATCGTAATGGCGCCGAGCTGGTGGGAAATGGTGTCGTGAACCTCTCTGGCGAGGTCGAGTCGCTGGCGCACCCGTGCTTGGGAAGCTGCCTCGCGTGCCAGTTCTTCTTCGTATCGATGGCGGTCTCTGCGCGCCTGAAGCACTGCCCACACGATCACCGCCACCACAACCAGCGCACTACCGAGCAGCATCCAGGTGGTCTGAGCTGGTAGTCCGCTGAACAGTACGAGTCCTGCGGAGACTGCCAGCAGCACGAAGGACATCCATCCGAGTAGCGAACGGCGTCTCACACTCGGTGTGCTCGGGATACTCATACGGTTCATCGTACTGGGGCCAGAATGGTTCAACATCGGCCACAGGGCTGATCGCGAAGGCTGAGAGCCACTGCCGAAGTCCGGCTCCTGCTCCGATGTATGCGCCGTCATTCCCGGCCAGACTGGCCGCATGATTACTTTCGACAAAGTCTACAAACATCGAAAAGGACGGACGATCCTTGAGGACATCACGGCTGAGGCCTTGCCTGGGCGGGTGACCGGACTCGTGGGGCCGAACGGTGCCGGTAAGTCGTCGCTCATACGGATCCTACTTGGATTGGATCGCGCCAGTAGCGGCGAAGCCCTTGTGGAAGGCGTTCCGTATGTCCAGTTGAAACAGCCCCTCACCGTGGTGGGAGCACAACTGGATGGAGCCGGGGCCAATCGCGCCCGCTGCGCTCGGTCGCATCTGAGGTGGGTTGCACGGAGCCAGCGGATTCCGTTCAGTCGAGTGGAGGACGTGCTTGAACTGGTCGGTTTGCTGTCCGACGCTTCCCGGCAAGTAGGACAGTACTCGCTTGGCATGGCACAGCGCCTGGGTATTGGCGTGGCACTGCTGGGAGACCCGCGGATCCTTGTACTTGACGAACCTATGAACGGACTTGATCCGGATGGGATTCGCTGGTTACGTGCTCTCGTGCGCAACCAAGCCAGCCGAGGATGTACCGTTCTACTTTCCAGTCACCTCCTCACCGAACTTGAAGGCATTGCCGACGACGTCCTGATACTCCGAAACGGTCGTCTCGTCTGCCAGTCGGGTGCCAAGGAACTCGCGGACCATTTCGGATCGCTCGAAGCTGCCTACGTGGAATTCACGTCCGGCCAAACGACGACGAAGCCCGGCCAGATGACGGCGAAGTTCGGCCCTATGAAAACGAAGGAGGAGCAGAAATGATTCGCGCCGAACTGCAACGACTGTGCGGGATCCCCGCAATCCGAATCACCCTGCTGATTGGGATCCTCGTGCCGCCATTCATGACAGCGATGACCTGCGCGCAGATCAACCGGAATCTCGCAGGAGGTAGGCCGGGAGCCTTCGTCGACACCGCTGATCTCGGTTTTGCCGAAACACACATGCTTCTGCCGTGCGCGATTGTCTTCGGCGTGCTTGCTGTGGCTCAAGAGTTTTCTTCTGGCCCTGCCAGGCAGGGGAGCGGCTGTGAACGTTTCACGGTTCACCTTGCGATTCCCCGACGACGGCGTCATGCGCTGACAGTCTCCGCACTCGTCTTGCTAGGTAGCGCGGCTACCTGTGGGATCGCTCTTGCGATATCTCGTGTCCTTGCTCAAGTCGCTCTTGGTCACGAACCTGAGTGGGGACCGGATGCGGTCCAGCGCGTCGTGGGACTCATTGGCACTTGGGCGGTGATTGCTCTGCTTGCCAGTGCACTGACGTGGGTCTCGCGATCGATTGTGCTCCCTTTGGTGGTCCTTATCGTCGGATCTTCGCTGGTTCCGCTGTCCTTCCTGCTTAGATCAGTGACGTCTCTCGCTCGCTATTTTCCTGATGCCGCTGGCACCGGGCTTGCGCTGCGAAGCGTTGAAGTTGAACCGCTCCCTTATCCCATCGCGATGATCACATTGGCAGTCTGGACGGTGGCTGCGTTGATTGTCGCTACCGAAACGACGGCTTGGAGGGACTCGTGAGACGCGCATTGCTCTTCGAAGTGGGCAAGCTCGGCTCTGTGCCGAGCGTGCGATGGCTGGCAGGTGTCGCGGTACTGCTGAGCATCGCTGTACCTCTGCTCGTGCTGAATGAGACTGAGGGTGATCAGATCGCCCTGGTGTTCGTCCTGCCACTGATGGTTCAAATCGTTCAGTTCCTGGTGCTTGCTGCAGGATGTGTATCAGCAGGGCACCAGTTCGGAACCGGGATCTGGCAGACCACACTTCTGGCCTTCCCCCGACGGCTGAGCGTTGTCATGGTTCAGGGGATCACCGTGACGAGTGCATCAGTGTTGCTTGGGATGGTAGTTGCTGCCGCATTTCTGTCCGCTGCCGGGTTTGCCGGGGCACCAGTTGCTACAGAAGACCTGGGAAAAGCGGCTGGTGCGGGACTGTATCTGACGCTTTTGAGTGTGTTGGGCTGGGCAGTGACGCTTGCCTGCCGATCAACCGTGGCGGCCCTGGGGACACTCAGCACGGCGGTGCTGATCGTGCCGGTTCTGGCTCAGATTGTTCAGCCCTTTGCCTATCTTCCAGGATCTGCGGGGACTAGCCTCTTCGAGGCCGCCGCCTTGGATCGTCCGGGTACCGGATCCTTCTGGTTGATGCTATGGGTTTTCCTCGCGCTGATCGCCGCCACCTTGACAGCTCAATCACGAGATTGTGGCGATTGAACCGTCAAGATGGCGGCGAGTAGGTGGTGATCGGGTTGGAAGCCAGGCCAACCCAATGGCGTGATCATTCAATGGCCGTACGGGCCAGCGTAGCCGTCGTCGTCATGGTGTCTCTTGTTGCGCTCGCTTTCAATGGCCCAACTGACTGCGAACACGGCGCTTGTTAGGAAGCTGGCGCCTGCGATCGGCATCATGCCCATTATGGCGAGAGCTGCACCGGTGACTCCAAACAGGATTGTCAGGGATTGGTAGGTTTTTATCCGATTCATGAGTGTCTCTTTCGTGGTTTATTAAATCATTCGTTTACGTGAGAAATAGACGAACAACGAGAGCTTGCCTATCTCGATTTAACCCCATCGCACGACGTGCAAGACGTTGCACCATGTGAGGCTGAGTAAATGTGCGACGGCGTATGTACCATCTCATTCACGATAGCTGATTTCCCAGTTCAGGGCAGCAGATGTTGACAAAGATCGATAGTCCCATGTTGACAAAACTCGACATATTCATTGACAAAGATCGACCTTCTCGCACGGTGACCGCGCTTGATAGAACTAGTTCAACGAACCAAGAGTTCAACATCATTACAGCATCATCGGTGATCAAGTATTGGTGGAACTAAACGACGCACAGTGATGGATTCTCTGGCATTTGCCGAGGAATCCTGCTCGTTGATGTTCTATCCCGCCTGGCCAAATCTGACGATGCGAAGGATGTTTCCGACTAGGTACCGGGAGGAGGTGACGACAATGGAGATTCTCGATGATAAGGCTCTCGGTGTTGCAGCGGTTTCGCTGGCGGAAGTGCCGGAGGATGTGCTGGAAAGCGTAGCGGGAGCAGGGTCTGGAGCATACAAGACCTTGGGCTGCTGCTGGTGCTTGCCTTGGTACTCAAGCTGGACCAAGTGCGGTCTCGTCTGTCCTGCGCAGCGGTGCTGACTAGGAATTGAGGGCGGCGCGAGAAATACGTTGTCGCCCTCAATAGTCCCAGCAACCGAATTACAGGTTATTCCCATGGAAAAGAAAGTAGGTCCAGAGCACATGTTCGCTACCACGTTGACAGTCTGTGAAAACGTGACAAAACGGTATCCGAGGTTTGAACTCGGTCCAGTAGACCTTTCTGTCGAGCGCGGACGGGTAACTGGACTGTTTGGTCCGAACGGATCGGGCAAAACGACTCTTCTTTCGTTGATATTGCGTCTTGTGCGCCCAACGTCAGGAAGAATCGTCATCGACAATCATTCCATTCAGATCTCAGCGGTGTTGGAAAGCCTTGGCATGCTTCCGGACCTTGCTGTCAAGCGCTATCTTGAGACGACATCCAAGCTCCACGGCAGTTCCATCGACGTTGCTGAAGTTGCGGATTATTGTGGTATCGAGCGCTATCTGGACACCCGGATTCGCCATTTGTCCATGGGGAACAGACAACGAACCGCCATCGCATGTCTCCTCCTGAGTGAAGCCCCGTTCGTCGTTTTTGACGAGCCACTCAATGGCCTGGATCCCGAGGGAATCCAATGGTTCGCGCAAGTGTTGCGCGATATGAAGAGTCAAGGGCATGCGATCATTCTGTCCTCTCACTTGCTCACCGAGGCTCAGAGCCTCATCGATGACTGCGTGTTCCTTTCTGAAGGTGAGGTGATCTACTCAGGATCTCTCGCCACCGTGGAGGAACTGGCAAGACACTCGCTGAGGATTCGACGCGAGGACAGCATCGATCCAAGCAGTGATCTCCATCGGCACATCATCTTCAGAGAAAACGGCATGGCCTATCTCGATGGTCCGAACGAATTCAATTCTTATGTGCAACCTGAGGACGGCTGGGCGGACTCTCGCCGCAGGATTCCTTTGGCAGCAATCTACGCGTGGCTCCTTCACGGCAGCTACGAGACCGCCGAGCAGGTGAGTTGCCATGCGTGAGCAAACACGTTACTCACTCAGCCTTCATCTTCATGATCGAAGGTTGCGACTCATTGGTATTCTCCTCGGCATCGCGCTCCTCACGCTCTGTGGCGTCATCAGTTTTCTTATCTCATCCGGGTACAACGGGAGTGAGATTGAAGATGTCTCCTACAGCTACATGTACTCGTTTACGGGCCGCGTTGGGTACATTTTGCCGCTGATTGTGGGGGCACTCGTTGTCTCCTCCGAGTTTCACTCGGGACAAATGGCGCGAACAGTGGTCAGTTTTGGAAGTCGTACCCGAGCTTTTATTGCGACGACGGCGAGTTCCATCAGTATCGGTGCCGTTCTCGGTTTGATCTTTCTCTTGGCAGCGTTCCTCGTTTCAACCGTTGTTGTCTCCGCGACAGGACACCGGTTCGTGGCGTTTGATCCTGAATACGTGACGATGTTTCTTCGCACTGCAATCTTGGTGGCGCTGTGGGCAGGCATGGGAGCAGCGCTTGCTTGGATCATCCGGAATCAAACCGTCGTCATTGCAGGAGTCCTCGCGTTTGCCGTCTTCATCGAACCGACGATCAGCGCCGCAGGAAACGGGAGCGCGTCAGTCATGGCGATCGTGAAGTGGCTACCTGGCCCCCTGAACTGGTCAATCTCCTGGCCATCGTCAGCGGGTTCGGCAACTGTTCAGCGTGCGATCAGCCTCGAATGGTGGCAGTCTGGACTGGTGATGATCGTTTACGTTGTCGTGCTCTCTGTCCTTGCTTACCTGTATGGGTGTAGGTCGAGAGGCTTCGCCCCACGTACCACAAAATAACGACGAGTTTTGGAAAGGAGGTGACTAACCATGATCGGAAAAGAGAAGTCTGTTCTGTTCGAAGTAGAGCTTGATGACAACGAGCTCAACGAAGTTCAAGGAGGAACGAGCATTCCGTGTGCGGGAATCATTATCACGACCCTGACGGCATGCTTTAACGACACGGTCGTGTGGGGCAG
>RRZU010422163.1_pt1 | contig 14599 bp, 32 predicted proteins | sample 2165561 | NCBI WGS metagenome assembly RRZU01 (sample SAMN10456909, study PRJNA506462) | wastewater metagenome | isolation source: wastewater sludge | place: USA: Moscow, Idaho
GCCCGGTCGTGCAGCTCGGAGCGCACCCGGTCAGCGAACGGCTGCGGCTGCACCGGCGCCGGTGGGGTCTCCAGCGCCTTGACCCGTGCGGCGAGCTTGTCGACGTGCTGCGAGAGGGTGTCGAGGTCCTGTTCCAGTGCGTCGATGCGGTCCGACTTCTTCATGCCGAGACCTCCTGGAGGCGGTAGCCGATCCGGGCGCACGGCCGACCGTTCGACGTCTCCGAGAGGTACGGCACCTTGTCGAGGTGCCCGTGGGCGGCGAGCTTGCGGAGGGCGTCCCCGGCCGTCCCGGTCGAGAGGCCAGCCGTGGCCGCGACCCCGTCGACCGTGGCGTAGTCGTCGTTCGCGGGACCGATGTGGTCGAGGGCGAGGAGGCACAGGGCCTCCGTGGGTGTGAGGGTCGGGACCACCGACCAGACGTCAGCCACGGCGGGACGCCTTCACGACCAGCCAGATCCAGCAGATGAAGGCGCAGTAGGCGAGCATGAACACCACCGAGTCGGGCATCACGCCACCTCCGCCGACAGGTCGAACGTCCACCCGAGATGCGCGGGATCATCCGACTCCACCCACCGGGCCAACCCGTTCGACACGTCCTGACAGCGGCGCCGAAAGTCCGACGCCTCGTCGGGGGTCAGGTCGGCCAAGTGGACGGTGCGCCCACCGGAGCTCGACCAGGCGAGCGCTTCCCACTGTGAGGCGGCGGTGTCCTTGTCGGGGTTGAAGTGCTCACCCTGGACCTTCCGACAGAACCGGTTGAGGGACTGGTACGCCTTCTCGTTCGTCGCCTTCAACGTGGCGGGCGTGTCCGGCCCGGAGGGGGCGGCTGCTTCAGAGCCGTCTGCGGGATCGACGGGGGCGGTTCCGTCGACCTCCGACTCCCCTCCGGGCACGGTGGGACCTGGGGAGGGCGCAACAGCAAGGGGGGCGCCGTCGCTTGGGACCCCCGCAGGGGTGCCCTCCCCAGGAGAAACGCCGGGGGCGGCGACACCGCCGGCAGGTGGAGGACTTGAGGCGGTGTCACCTCCCCCGGACGACACGGGCGGCGGGGGCGCAGCAGCCGACCCCGAACCATCGGGCTCGTCCCCTCCCCCACCGCCACGACCCTCGAACCGGGCCACCAGACCCTCAGCCTCAGACACACGCGACTCACGCAGACCATCCGGCCGGCCGAACGCCTCCACGAACTCCGTCTTGCACGCCACCCGCTCCGCCGGCGGCAGCGCGTTCATCCGCGCCACCAGATCGTCCACCACCGGCTGCGCCGCAGGCGGCTCCCCGCCCTTGAGCCAGTCGGCGTACAGCGCCGCCAGCTCGACCTCGTGGCCGGCGGTGAACGACCGGCCGACCTGCACCGCGTCAGCCCTCGACTTCGCGACGGTGGCCCGGTGGTCCATGTCCATCTCGATGCTGATGTTCAGCTCGTACTCGAGGTCGTCGTCCTGCTGGGGGGCCATGCCCACCTTGCGGACAACGTGACGGCCGTTGATCTCCTCCTGGACGTGTTCCATCTTCGAGCGGGTGCAGAGGATGACGTGGGCGTGGCAGTCGAGGAGCGCCTGCACGAGGTCTTCCTGGGCGGGGCGGGCGTCCTTCCATCCGGTGAACTTCCCGCCGGCGATGTCGAGGGTGCCGCCTTCCTTCCGCCAGAAGTGCGAGGTGGAGTCGACGATCACGACGGCGTACTCGTGGCCCGCTTCGGCCATGGTGCGGGCGAGTTCGCGGGGCTCGAACGGTGGCAGCCAGGGGAGGTGAACGAACGTGAAGGTGTCGGCGTAGGTGAGCGCTGATTCCTTCTCGGTGTCGATCACGAGGATCTTCCCGCCCTCTGCGAGGACTTCGGCGATCTTGAGGGCGGTCCAGGTTTTGCCGGCGCCGGTGGGGCCGGAGATCATGAGGCGGGCTTTGAGCGCTGGGCGGACGGCGGCTCGGGCTTGGGCGAGGCGTGAGGTGGTCACTCGCCACCGCCGTTGATGAGGACGAGGTCGCCGTAGCGGATCTCGCCGCCGTCGTGATGGGCGCACTCGATGGTGCGGGTGGGGTTCTTGATGGTGACGGACACGCCGGCGAAGAGCCCGAAGCCCTCGCCGGCCTTGATGCCCTCGCCGGCCTTGATGCCCCCGCCGGCCTTGATGCCCTCGCCGGCCTCGATGCCCTCGCCGGCCTTGATGCCCTCGCCGGCCTTGATGCCCCCGCCGGCCTTGATGCCCTCGCCGGCCTCGATGCCCCCGCCGGCCTCGATGCCCCAGCCGGCCTCGATGCCCCAGCCGGCCTTGATGCCCCAGCCGGCCTCGATGCCCCCGCCGGCCTTGATGCCCCCGCCGGCCTCGATGCCCCCGCCGGCCTCGATGCCCCAGCCGGCCTTGATGCCCCAGCCGGCCTCGATGCCCCCGCCGGCCTTGATGCCCCAGCCGGCCTCGATGCCCCCGCCGGCCTTGATGCCCCCGCCGGCCTTGATGCCCCAGCCGGCCTCGATGCCCCAGCCGGCCTCGATGCCCCCGCCGAACCGAACCCAGCGGTTGACGTTGATCACGAGGCGCTTGTCGACGGTGATGGAGTCTCCCCACCGGTAGAGGCCGGTGTCGTCGAAGTCGTCTGCGGTGAGGGTGACGGTGCCGTTCTCGTCGGGTTGAGGCGGGCCGGTCCGGTCCGGGGCGCAGGTGTTGGTCACGGCGGTGGACATCGGGGCGTCCTGCGCGGTCTTGGCAGCGAGGGCGGCGCGGATGGCGTCGGCCTGGTCGTCGGTCAGGTGCAGGGTCAGGGTGGTCATCGGTGGTTCTCCTGGGTGGTGGCCCTCACGAGGTGGGGGCAGCGGTTGGTGGGGTGGCGGCCGTCGCACTCGGCGCAGCCGCCGGGGGTCTCGTTGCGGGGGTCGGTGGGGTTGGTGAGGTCGCCGGTGCCGGGGGCGTGGGACCAGCCGGTGTCGACAGGACGGCGGACCATCACTCCGCCTCTCGCAGTTGCATCAGCGCCCAGGCGTTGGTGCCGGGCCGCACGTCCTCGACCGGACGGCAGACGTCTTCCATCGGGACGATGTGACGGCCGTAGGACCTGGCGACGATGCGGCCCAGCTCGTCGACCTCGGGGTCGGTGACGACTGCCCGATCGACCCGATAGGGGGTCCCGCCCACCAGCACGGTCTGGCCTCGGAGGAAGCGGGCCATCAGCCGTCCACCTCCGTGACGACGGAGAACGACGGCGGGCGCACCGTGACCGTGACCCCGGGGACGACCTCGCCCTCAGGGGTGACAGCTGGGCGGGGCTCGCCGGGGGCGGCAGCCGGGGGGGACAACGGCTCACCGCCCCCGGACACTTCGACCAGCTCTTCGAGCTTGGCCACGACCATGTCGGCGTGCTCTGCGGTGAACTCTCCCGCCTTCATGCTGATCCCCTGCTCGGCCTTCCACGCCTTCAGTGCCGGCATGGCGTCGTCGGGGACCACCGGCAACAGCGAGTCGATCTTGTCGACCTGCTCCGGTGTCGCCAACGGTGGGCCGGTGGCGGCCAGCACGTCCCACTGCTCCTCCATCGTCGGGATGCCCGTCACCCCGAACGCCCGGCGGAGCGCCATGACCTCGGCGCACTTGACCGCCATCTCCGGCCCGTACTTCTTCTGCTGGCCGTCCTTCGGGTAGCGGCCCCGGTAGGTGAACCCGTGCGACATGCCCTTGACGTGGACCGTGACCTTCGCCCACCACTCTTGAGCGTTCTCGCCTTCCTCTTCGATGACGATGCCGTCGAGGCGGCCGTCTCGGTGGGCGATGGCGAGCAGCCCGTCGCGGGTGACGTAGAGGTTCCCGCTGATCAGCACGGCGTGCTTCAACAGCGGGTCGAGCCCGTACTTCTCGCAGGCGAGGATCAGCGCCTGCGCCTTCGGGTCGTTCACGTTGATGTTGAGCGCCCGAAGGATGGCGCCGTGGTCGAGCGCGATGTGGGCGGTGAGGGACTGGTTCTGGTCGATGTGGGCGAGAGTCATCAAAACGGCTCGTCTTCGATGACGCACACGTGCCACATGAACGGGTCCTGGCGGATGGACCCGAGCGGCGTGGCATCGGCAGGCACTGGCAACCCAGTGCCGACCACGGCGAAGCGGTGCGCGGTGATCGTGGCTTCGGTGTCCACGTCGAGCCACATGCACGGTCGGTTCTGCGGGTCAAGGCCGGTGGATACGACCAACCAGCCGACCGGCACCTTCAGCTCGAACTCGTCGGTGATGGGCACGTCGTACTTCCAGATGGTTCTCATTAGGGCTTCCTGTTCTGTCGTGCGCCGATGCCGTCCCAGCGCCAGACGCCTTCGGTGCGGTACATGGACCCGGCGCCGGTGGTGTCGAACTCGTGGCCGAGGTTCGGGCCGGTGTGGTTGTCGTCGTGCCCGTCGCAGTCAGCGGCGAGGCGACCCACGTAGGCGTTGACCCGGTGGCCGGGGATGCCAAGCGGCGGGGCGGGGGTGAAGTCGAAGAGGAGCCGGCGGATGCTGGCGTGCGTGGCACAGGTGCAGCCGTCGGGGTGGTAGGCGAAGTCGGTCACGATTCGATGACCTCAGGCGAGTGGTAGTTCCATGCCTCAAGCGGCATGAGCTCGGCCAGCGCCTCTGCAAACTGTTGGGGGGTTTCCCCGACTGCGTCGGCTTCGGCCAAGTCGCCAGCGGTGAGCGTGATGGCGATGTCCGCCGACCGGGTCACGTCGAAGGTGCGGGTCACTGCTCGCCGTCCCAGATGTCCCACTGGTCGCGATCGGTGGTGGGGTCGATCCGTGCGGCCTCGTAGTCGGGATCCACCGGCGCGGCGTTGGCGTACTGGCGCTCGTGGGTGGCGCACAGGTACTCGCCGGGCACGGCTTGGCGGCGGCACTTCGGCTGTGCGCACTTCACTGCTCGACCTCGGGCAGGAACGGCTGCACGGCGGTGAGGGCGGAAGCCCACGGTTCGGTCAGCTCGTCCTGCTCAAACCGCCCCAGCCCTTCCTTCTCCACCACGGCGATGAGTGCGCGGGTGGCGGCGACGAGTGCCCGTCGGGTGGACGGGCCGCACGCCCACGGGGTGGCGTCGACCTCGTCCAGGTCGATGTGTGTGCGGAGGCGGGCGGTCACGGCCGGACCCCCTGCCACGGGTCAGAAGACGGTGTGTGCAGTGCATCGGCCTGCTGCTCGTCGGCCCGCTTCTGGATGCGGATGGCGTGGGTGCCCTCGTCAATCAGCGGGTCCATGTCGGGGTCGGTGAACGTCAGCCGCACGGTCCCGTCGGGGTCCTGGCACCAGTAGGCGATTTCACGCCACCCACCGGCGAACAGCACCCGGTCACCGTCGTCCAGCTCGTACAGGTACCCCATGCGCTCCGGGTGGTACGCCGGGGCGCCGGTGGCGGTCAGCCGGTCCACGGCGGCGGCGATGGTGGTGAGTCGGTCGCTCACCTGGTCGATGAGTCGCTGCAACTCGGCGAGGGTGTCGGGAAGTGTGTCCGTGCTCATGGCATCATTTCCTTTGGTCCCGTGCGTGGGACCGGTCACGACCAGCGGGCCTTCGACGCCTGCTGGTGATGCGGGCTCACCCCGGAGGGCGCGGCGGCATTCCCTCCGGGGTGTTCCCCGTTCCCGCAGGGGAGTGCGGGTGGGGAGATGGTGTGGCCGTCACCGCCGCAGACCCGAAGGTCGAGGTCCACGTCGACGGTGATGCCGGTGAGTACCTGGCCGGCGTTGGCGGGGTGGAGGCTGCGGGCCACGAACGCTTCGGGGGTGAGCACCTGGCCGTCGTGGAGCACCCTGGTCTCGACGGGGAGGCCCATGCCGTTCATGCCGCCGCCGGTCCGTCGGTCGTGGCCTTGGCGATGTCCAGCCACCGCACGACCGTCGAGCGAGAGACGGGGACGTCCATGCCGTGAAGGCGGATCATCACCTCGTCGATGGACAGGTCGTCTTCGTCCCGCCAGGTGGTCAGCGTCTCAGCGAGGCGACCCCCGAACTTGAGGCGGTCGTAGACCGGGAAGGAGCTTGTCCGTGCCATAACGTGAGTCAATATGACTTACGAGGTGGAAGGCGTCAAGACTTTCCTTCTACGTGTTGCCCCATTTGTCATTCCGTGACACGCTATGACCCATGCCCACCACCTACGGCTCACGGCTCAGGGCGGCCCGTGAGAACGCAGACCTCACCCAGCAAGACGTCGTCTTCGCCGTCCGCCAGGCACTGCCCCGCCCCATGTGGATCAGCCAGACGAAGCTTCAGCGCATCGAGTCCGGCGACATCCCCGAGGCCAAGGCCGACACGTTCCTGCTGCTCTTCCTCGCCGACCTCTACGGGGCCAGCCTAGCCGACATCTCCGCCGCGGTCGCAGAGGACGTGAAGATGGTCGCTGACTTGGTGAAACGCCAGACTGGATGGTCTAGTCACACGCTCAAGGCCCCCGCCCTCGCCGGCCGATGACCCACGGATCACCGACGATCACGGGGGGTGGTCCCATGACAGAACTGCACAGACTGACGCTCGTCTACGTGCGCGAACGACTCGACCGCGGCGAGCTCAACCGTCGGTCAGCGGAAGGGGTGCGGTGCAAGCTGCGTGACTTTGCGCTTGAGGTGGGCACCCAGCCGGGCCGGGTGAACCGTCGTCACGTCGAGCGGTGGATGGCGCGACCTGGGATCTCACCCGCCTACCGTCGGTCGCGGTTGTCGGCGCTCCGTGGGTTCTGCCAGTGGTGCGTGTTGAACGGTCACATGGCGAAGGACCCGACGTTGGGGTTGAAAGCGCCGCCGCTACCGCCGTACCTGCCGCGCTCCCTCCCGGTGCCTCAGGTGGCGTCGGTCGTCGCGCACGCACCCGACGCGCGGGCCAGGGTGGTGTTGCTGCTCATGGCGCAGGAGGGGTTGCGTCGAGCCGAGGTCACGGCCGTGCAGCTCGGGGACGTGGACCTGTGCAACCTGACGCTTCAGGTGCGCGGCAAGGGCGGCCAGGGCAGGGTGACGGCGGCGGTGCCGTTGTCGACGGAGACAGCCAGGGCGATCGAGACGTACCTGCTCGAGGTGGGGCACACTGCCGGGCCGCTGATCCGGTCGAAGGTCCACCCTGATCGGGGCATCACACCGCACTCGCTGGGTGAGATGGTGTCTCGTTGGATGGCCGACGCCGGCGTGAAGCAGGCGCCCGGTGACGGCCGGTCGGGTCACGCGTTGCGGCACTCTTGTGCGAACCACATGATGGATCGGGGTGCGACGACGGAGCAGGTGAAAGCGGCGCTTCGGCACAAGTCGATCCGGTCGACGGAGGTGTACGTGCGTGGGCGGGTGGAGCCGTTGCGTGAGGTGATGTCGGGCCGGTCGTACCTTCCGTGACTAGACACCCACGTACAGTCGGCTGTCTCGTCAGTCAGCTTGAGCAGGAAATCGTGTCCTGGTGGCATCATGTGTGGATGCGGACTGGTCTGGTCGGGGTGGTGGTCGCGGTGGTGGCACTCACGGGGTGCGGCGTCGGCGGTGGCACGGCGGACGCCGCGGTCACCCTGACCGTTCCGGCGTCCTACTCGGACCAGACGGGGCCGGGGTGCGCTTCGGCCGACGGGTACAGCGACATCACCGCAGGGACCGTCCTGACTCTGGCGACGGAGGATGGCGAGGTGGTCGACCGTGCCGAGCTGGACGGCGGCGAGCTCGAGATCGATGACCGCAACGGCCGGTTGTGTGTGTTCGGCGCGACGTTCGCCGATGTTCCTGACGATTCTGACGCTGAGTACGTCATCACGGGTTCGGGCAGGGACGGCGAAGTGCTGGCGTCCGGCGCTGAGTTGTTGGCCGGTGATGTGCAGGTGACGATCGGCGGGTGAACGCGAAAGGACCCCCCGCCCGGTGAGGGGCGAGGGGTCCCGATGTTCGGTTGGATTGAGTTGGCGTCAGGCGAACATCACGGCCGACAGGACCAGTGGGACCAGCCACCGGTGTCGCGCACCATCCCGGCGCTGACGATGGCGTTGGCCCACGGGTCGAACACTGACCGGCCGGCCATGCCGTAGGTGGCGGCTCTGCCCGACCAGTAGGTCGCGAGCTGCTGGAAGAGACCAGACGCCGACGAGGAGCCGTTGCGTGCGCCCGGGTTCCCACCGCTCTCGCACATCATCACCCGTACAGCCTCGTCGCCCCGGTAGCCGACACCCATGCGGGCGAACGCTGCACGCACCAGCGCAGGGCAGTCGCCGGGCCCGTAGCACGTCGTAGCCCTGGCGGCGTCCACAGCGGCCAGGTAGGCGGCGATGCGGTTCAACACGACGGCGTTCAACCAGTAGGCCAGTCTCGCCGCAGTGGGTCGGTCGATGTTCGGGTGGCCGCAGTTGTACCACTGCTGCACGGCCACCGGCCGGTAGGGGAACTGGACGGGTGAGCACACCCGGTCGACGTGGGTGACGACGGGGGCGGGTGGTGCGGACTGTGCTGCTGCGGGGGTGCTGCACCCGACGAGGGTGACAGCGATGACAACGGCTGCTGCGGTGAGTCTGCGCAAGGGTCAGTGTCCTTGTTGGGGGGCATGTCCTCGGCTTGCTGCCTGTGCAGCCCCGGCCGGTGGCGGGACGCGAAGAAGGCCCGCCGTGATTGGCGGGCCTCCTCGGTTGCGTTCTTGACGTGGTGGTTACGATGGTGGCGTGATCCAGCAAAGACCTCTGGCTGACGGCATCGTCACCGTGCTAGCGAAGGACGAGACAACCGGCATGTGGGCGCATGCTGTGGTCCCCGAGCCCGTCGGTGAACTGACGGAAGAGTCGTGGATCTCCAACGACTGGCACGGCTACCGCCTGAAGATGGACGGCCAGGTGCTGGCGCAGTGGGCTGAGCCGATCCGCTAGCGGGGCTTGATCCCTGCTCTCAACCGTGCCCGTTTAGAGTCCGATAGAGCCTTGGCGTTCATGTCCTCGAGCGTGACCGGCGACGCCAGCGACCGGTGCGGGGCAGCACACCGCTCGGCGTTGGACCGCTCGTGCAGCCACCCGCCGCCGTGCTTCGTGGCGTCAAGCGGCACCCCGTAGATTGGCTTGCCGCACGTCCGGCACTTCGGCCGGTTGGAGGTCACTTCTCCAGGTTCCCCAGGCGCCGGTCATGGTCCTCAGCGGTCGTCTCCAGACGGGCCACCACCTGCGACAGCTTGATGAGCAGCACCAGCGACCAGCCGAGGATGCCGGTCCCGATGCCCATCACGGCCAGGCCGAACGCGACCAGCGTGCCGTCGTTGATCTGCGCGCCGAACATCCCGCCGACGATGCCGATGGCGAGGTTCACGACGGACGCCACGGCGATGACCGCCAGCGAGAAAGGGGACGTGGCCACGTCCCCGATGTGCTCGATCATGGCTCCACCGCGAAAGTGTCCGTCACCCATGTGACCGGCACGCCTTCCTCGCCGCGTCGAAGGGGTGTCTCGATGCCGGTGATGCGCCACAGCGGCCGTCGTAGCCCGGCGCGAAGCTGTGCCCGCATGGCGGTCTCGACTGAGCGGGGGACGATGTTGACGTAGCGAAACTCGAGGCACCCGTCGTGTCCTTCCCTGGTGCCGGTACCGGTGCGGATGATGGTGCCGGGTGGCTGCATCGACTGCCACGACACGGTCCCTGAGACCGTGTAGTCACTTCCCTCGGCGCACTTACGGCCCGCCACAGGGACAATGATCGGGTCGGCGGACAGGTGGAGGGTGGGGTAGCCGTTCTCCATCGGCAGGGTGACCTGCTGGACCGGGTACGGGCCGAGCGGTGCGAACCATTCCGGCCGGGACCGGACGGCGTAGAAGACGACGGCGGCGGCCAGGATGATGAGGGCGAGGGCGACGCAGGCGAGAGCCAGCGCGGTGTGTTGGGCGGTGCGGCCGATGGCGCGCGCCTCGGTGTGTGCGTCGTGCTTCACGGCGCCGGCCAGTCCTGGTAGACCCGCTCGGTAGTCGTCGTGGTCGTGGTAGCCGTGGTCGTGGTGGCCGGGATCGTCGGCTGCACAGGCGCCACGGTGGACGGTGTGACCACGACGGTGACCTCGTTCTGGCGGACGGCGTCGAGCACCGCTTCGGCTTCGTCCACGGTGGGCTGCGCCGTGGGTGGGACCGTGGACGTTTCGACCGCCTCGAGCGCAGCGGCGAGACGGTTCACGGACTCGTCGGTGATCGCCGCGGCCGGCCGGGTCGTCGTGGTCCGCTGGGTGTCGGTGGGCGGTGCGGTGAGCGCTCCGAGGACGAAGCAGCCGATGCAGGCGCCGACCACGAGGGGGCCACGCAACGTTGCGACACCGGCGCCCCACATGGTCGACACAGGGTTACGGCTTGCCGAGGACGATGGGGATGTAGGCGTGCTTGGTGTCGTCGGTGAGCTCGTCGAACGCTTCCTGGGTGATGTAGGCGGTGTTGGTGACGGCGCCCATGATGACGAGGAAGTTGAGTACGCCTTCGTCGTTGGGGCACCAGACGAACCCGGTGGACCCGTTGACGATGCCGAGCACCCACGCGCCTCCGGTCTCGTTCTCTACCTTGACCTTGAGGGGGAGTCCGGTGCCGGTTGCGGTGACTTCGGTGAGGGTCCAAGCGGTGACAGACATCGGGTCTCCTTAGATGTGCCGGATCAGAAAGATGGCGCCGAGGCCGAGGCACACGACGACGAGGACGAGGACCCAGCTCATGCGTCGGGGCCGTTCGCGGCGTCGGTCATCTCGGCGTCGGTGAGGCCGACCTTGCGGCCGATGGCGCGGACCATGCGCCGTGTCTTCGCCTCACGTTCCGAGAGCGTCGCGACGATCTCCTGGCGGAGTTGCTTCTCTCGGGCCGCTGCCCGCTTGTCGGCGTTCACGAACTCCTTCTGGACTTCGGCCAGTGTGGTCATGTCGTCTTCTCCTGTCGTGGCGACTGTCGCCCAGTCGATTCCCCGCGCGATCTGCTCGGGGGTTACCTGCGGATCGAAGTGCATGGCGTCCTTGTTGCCCGAGTAGCGACCGCCCCACCGCCACACGGTCAGACCGTCCACGGTGCGGATCGCCTCGATGGCGAGGATCATCGCCGGGGGCATGTCGGTCACGAGGCGAGGCCCGTAGGGGTTGGTCGACCAGTTCACGTCCGGCGGCAGGCCGTAGGCGTGCAGCGAGTAGCCGGTGCCTCCGGTGATCGTCCGGCAGTTGTAGCAGCCGGTGTCGGCCTTGCGAACCTCGTAGTTGTGGACGGTGAAGCACATGTCGAGCGCCCGGATGGCGTGCTCCCATCGACGGTCGATGGTGACTCGTGCGCCGTTGTCTCCGAGTGGGACGGTGATCATTCGCGACCCGACGCACGGCGGTCCCCACGCGTTCCGCATCGCTGTCGTGGTGACGCTCATTGGCCGAGGTCCTTGGCGTACTGGGCGGCGGCCCAGAAGTCGGCAGCGGTGAGTCCTTCTTCTGCGTCGGGACAAGGTTCGGCGTCTTTGGCGGTGAGTCCTTTGCCGCCGTCGGGGACGGGTGGGGCGGTCATGTCGGCGCCGTTGAAGAAGGCAGCGAGGTCGGCGTCCTCGTCGTGTGCCATCAGACCCACGGCTTTCGGTAGGGGGTGGTGAACCGCTGGGCTGCGATGGCGGCGATGATGCCGACGGCTGCGCCGATGGCGGCGATCTGGTCGGGGCCGAGGGTGGTGAACGCGGCGAGCAGTCCGACGATGGCGGCGGTGATGGTCGCGGCGGTGATGGGCGGGTTGTTGGCGGGGTTCATGGTGTGCTCCTGAGGGTTGACGGTGGGCGTATCGTGGTGGCGTGGATGAGCTGCCGGACGACAAGTGGGACGAAGCGGAGAAGCCCGACCCGAGTCCCGGTGACGTGGACGACGTGTGGCTCGGTCCGTGCGATGGCGGGACGCTTGCCTGGTCTCGTTCGGGTCCTGTCGTCCACATTGAGATCGTGGAGATTGATCGCCGCTAACGCTTTGTGTCGAGGCTCCTGATGGGTGCGGCGTAGGCGTTGTTGCGGACGATCTCGACGGCGGCTTCGCAGTCGCCCCGGTTGGTGTATGCCTCGCTGCTGGCGAGCGTGCGGCCGTTGTCGGCGACGATGAGCCACCGCCAGCGTTGGCGTCGGGGCAGGCGCGACCGGATGAGGACGAAGCGCATGGCTGGCTCCTTAGGGTGCGCTGGAGGGGGTGAGAAACACCTGAATCGCCATTGATACTGATGCGAGCGCATCAACGCCGCCCGGCACTGGGTATGGGTCGACGTACGCCGACTCAATCTCGACAAAGCCGGACACCGTCACGGCGATCTGCACGGGCACCACATCCACGCCCGTGGTCAATCCTGTCGCTCCGCACCGAAACAGCGACGATGGGCGATACCCGACCGGGAGTTGGAAAACGTAGGTGCTACTTGCAGGATCAGATGTGGCCTCGATGTAGCCCTCAATGTCCAAAATCCCCGTTTCGCGAATGCGAAAGGCCATGTTGAACTCAGAAACGTTGGCGTTCTGCCACGCGTCGCCGCTGCCGGGGTCGTACCAGTCTGGCTCTCCCGTGTCGCCGACGTAGTGCCAATCGTCATAGACCGGGTAGACCAGACCGGGGCGCCGCTTACGGAGCGCCATCAGACGGCACACATCGCAGCGAGCAACGCCAACACCGACGTCTTCACCGTCGTGAACACCGGGGCCAGGATCGTCCCCGCAGCGGTCGCAGCAGCGTCGTAGGCATAGGCGTACGGCGACCCCAGCGACGGGTCGGCCTCAGCCTCAAGCCACGCCAACCACGCCGCGAACCGCACCTCGTAGATGTCGTGCGTATCCCTGGCCAACGCCCCCTGCGTGCAAGCAGCGAACGCAGCGTCACGGGCCACCGTCCACGCCGCCAGACCCACCGTGTCACCATCGGTCACCCCACCAGTGACCGCAGTCCACGGCAGAGGGGTCGCCCTGGTCGAATCCCACATCAGCGAGTGCGCCACACCCGACAGGTCCCACGCCGCAGCACGGGCCGCCTTGCGGGCACCGTCCCACGCAGCCTGACCGGCGTCCGCACCCGTCGAGTCATACCCGGCGCCCCTGGAGCACCGCTGCGCCAGCTCGAGCGTCGCGTGGTCCGTGTCCGCCACGAGGTCCGGCCACAGCTTGAAGAAGTAGTCGCCGGCGATGGGGTAGTCCACCCTCCCGTCGCCCGGCAGCGTCACCCAGTCCTGGTCGCTCCAGTTGTAGTCAGACACCGCACGGGCCACCGTCCCCGCCATGCTCAGCGCCGCCTCGGTCTCTTCGGCGTCGATCGTCCCCGACGCGATCGCCGGAAGCGCCTGGAGCACGTCGGCCTCGTCGGTCAGGCCGGCCACGTCCAGCCATGACGGCAAGTAGGTGCGGATCAGCCAGTTCGTCGACAAGTACTTGCGGGTCGTCTCCTTCGCGCCTGGCGACACCGTGTCGATGACACCCGTCGGCGCGACCGCAAGGTACGTCTTCAGGTCCTGGCGCTCGGTGTCCGTGAACGTGTCGTTGAGCGCTTTGCACAACTGGGCGATGACGGGGGACACGTTGGTCGGGTCGTCGGACCACGCCTCGCCGGCCATCCACGCGGCGACCTCCATCATGCACCACTGCCAGTCGCCCTGGTCGGGGATCGGGTGCGTCGGCTCGGTGTGCGCCCCCACCGACAGGTAAGGGTCGGCCAGCGCAGACACCCCCGGCGTCGTGGTCGCCACCACCGCAGTGCCCGCGCCACCGGTCAGGCTTGTCGCGTCCGTCGTCGGGGCGGGCACGTTGCCCTTGTACGCCGCCCACGTCAACGTGTAAGGCGTCCCGCCACCAGCCGCGCCAGGCCCGCCAGTGACCACGCAGTCCGCGGCCCGGTCCGTGATCGTGTCCATCGCAGCCGAGAACGTCGCCCCCGACGCGTTGAACGCGATCGTGCCCGTCGTCCCGCCATTCCACGTCACCGTGAACGTCCCACCGGTCGCGTCGACCGTGACCGTCTGAATCTCGGCGGTGGAAACGATCGGGTTCGTTATCGCCATGTCAGGTCGTCATCCAGATCGCCCACATGTGGATCAGCGTGAACGTCAACGAACCGCCCGACCCCTGATATAGCGACAGGTAGACGTCAAGGTTGGCCGTCGCCTGAATCATCGTGACCACGGTCCCTGCGGCGGCAGAGCCAGACTGCGACGGCCAGTTCTGCTGCGCGTAGACAGTCCCGCCGCCGTCGACCGCTGACCCCAGCATCAGGGCCCGGCTGCCGGATGCGTTGACGGCAGCAGTCGCCCCGGCGCCGACCAGCCAAAACCCCGCCTGAGTCAACCGCAGGTAGCTTTGGCCGACCGTGTACATACTGCCCACGTCCGGGGATACACCGTCCCAGGCCACGTTCTGCCACGTACCCGTCGATCCGTGCGTACGCGACGCATCCGTCGCACGAACGTGAGGGCGGAGCTCACCCAAGTGCAGAAGGTTGTCCTTGACGCCGTCCATGATGGTCGACGTGATCGACTCCTGATAGGTGAAGTCGTGCGGTGTGACCCAAGCCATTCAGAACCCCAATCGGTTGCCGCTGTCGAGCTTGCTCAACACCGGATCGTCAAGCTTCCAATACGAGAACCCGTTACCGCCGCCAGGCCCGAACACGCCGAACGTCAACGGCGACAGGTTCCACGACGTCACCCAC
>RRZU010599338.1_pt1 | contig 14597 bp, 11 predicted proteins | sample 2165561 | NCBI WGS metagenome assembly RRZU01 (sample SAMN10456909, study PRJNA506462) | wastewater metagenome | isolation source: wastewater sludge | place: USA: Moscow, Idaho
AATGGAGTGATAACAATACCAATGCTTCTCGATCGATTACCGTTTCTGCTGCAGCTACTTATACAGCTACATTCGCCATTAACTCGTACACCATTACGGCGACAGCCGGTACAGGAGGTTCGGTTACAGGTTCCGGTTCGTACAACTACGGTGCTACGGCTACATTAACGGCTACACCCGATGGAGGTTATACCTTCACCAAATGGAATGATGACAGCACTGATGAAACTAGAATTATTAATGTAACGGGAGACTTTTCATATATTGCTTACTTTGAAAAAGCTACGAACATTAATCCTGAAAAAGAAAATAAAATTGTGGTATATAGCCATAATCAAACAATTTACATTGATGTCCCTTTTGCAAAAACAACATTTATCGCAGATATGACAGGTCGTTGTCTTGCTAAGAACGTTTCCAGTTTATACGTACGAAATCCTGGAATTTACTTGATTAAAGTTGATAACGAAGTATTTAAACTAGACGTAAAATAGCCTGAAAAAAGGAGTCTTGTTAATTTTAAGACTCCTTTTTTCATTTTATTACACAGAAAATCACAGGATTATCCACTAAATCAGTAACTTTGAGCGTCAATTTTCACTATTCAATTTACCATGTTAATACAAGTACACCCTCAAAATCCACAAGAAAAAGAACTAAAAAAAGTGGTAGAGATATTAAAGAATGGTGGACTAATCATCTACCCTACCGATACTGTTTATGCTATTGGATGCGATATTTTCAATGCCCGAGCGGTAGAAAAAATATGCCAAATAAAGAAAATTGACCCGAAAAAAGTACCCTTATCTTTCATGTGTAGCGATATAAGCCACATCAGTGCATACGCCAAAATAGACAATAATACTTTTAAATTACTCAAACAAAATCTTCCGGGACCTTTTACTTTCCTATTGAATGGAAATAGCAATTTACCCCGTTTGTTTAAGGAAAAGAAAATTATCGGGGCTCGTATTCCGAACAATATAATTGCAACACAGCTGGTAGAAACGCTTGGAAATCCTATTCTGACTACTTCTATTTTTGTGGAAGAAGGGCACACCGAATATTCTACAAATCCTGAATTAATTGACGAAAAGTACGGACATTTAGTAGACTGCGTAATTGACGGAGGCGAAGGAGAACTTAGTGTTTCAACCATCGTAGATTGTACTACTGATGAATTTATTATTAAACGACAAGGAAAAGGATTCCTCGAATAAAGGTGATTAAAAAAAGGAAGAGAACGCTGACAAATATGCGGGAAGCAATGCCTTCTTCTGCCCTCGTTACAAATAAAGAACAGAAAAAGGCAACCGTTTCATTAGAATTTTACTTTACAAGTATCTTTTCCGTTCTGACTTCTCCATTTTCAAAACCGATTATACAAAATAAAACTCCACGATAGTTGAGTTGTTTTTTGTAACAAAATTCATTATTCTCAGTTGTTTCCAACAAACGGAAAGAAACATGTAAAACAAAATAAAAGTTAAAACAACTTGCCCCTCGTTTATAACGAAGGGCAAGTTGTTTTTTGTTAATCAAAAAAGGACGGTACTAAAACTTGCACCTAAGACCAAACTCGTAGTCACCAATTTGATTGCTTCCAATATTTTTTCGACCAAAAAGGGTAATATGTTTTTGAATATTCCATTGAGCACCGGGAGCAAAACAGAATGACCATCTCTCTTTATCATCATCAGTAGCAAAACTCAGACTTAAACCTACTCCTACTTGGGCCACCAGATAGAATTTCGGAAGAATTTCAAATCCGGGACCACACAAAAACTTGATTTGCAAGAAACTTCTATTCTTATCTTCACACTTTATACTATAGTATGTTGCAACATCTTCCACCACAAAGTTCCACTTTCTGGATAATGGCGTATCAAGACCAAGAAAAGTAAGAGATATCGCTTGACCACCTGAATTAGTATAAGAGTATAAATCCGAGTACGGTTTTGTATATCCTAATCCCATAAAAAATAGATGATCTTGATTGTACGAATAGTCGGTTTCTTTTATTTTATAGACATTCTTTTCAGAACTTGCATAAATCCATTCCTGCGGATTGACATAAAAGGTTGATGTGTTTCCATTACGTAATACCTGAAATTGTAAAGGGGTAAACTGTTGTCCGGACGGATAATCTTCTCTAATATAAGAGAAACCGGCTTTACTTTTGGGTTTATCTAAGACGGATTGATCCGGATGTTTTTTTTCTTTTTCCAACGTAATTCCATAAAGATATCTTTCCATTTCCTTTTTTGACTCGGGCATCAACCGATTGTTAACAGAAACCACCTCATCTCCTACCTGAATACCGGCTATTTGAGCAGGACTTTCAGGGAAAACATAAACGACTTTGTTAGGTTGATTACTATCATAGCATAACCCTGTAAAGGCATATGTATTAGCATAATTAAAGCCAACGCTATTGCTATTATACTCTTCTTTCGTAACTGTCGTATTAAAATTACTTACAGGATATTGTTGAGCCATGGCACTAAAAACAGATTGTCCATATATGGATAAATCAATTGGATTTGAATCGGTGGCATTATATTGTGACTGCCACACAATAGGGGGTGTTTTTACCTGCTCTTTAGCCTTTTGAGCATCCATCATAGCCACTTTTATAGTTGCAAAATAGGATACTTGCGTATATCCACCCTCTTGATGAGATTCGATATACTGTTTATTTCCCCATCCTGACCAAATATCGTATCCATACTGATAACGTGTATCAATTTTTTGTGTAGGCGGAACGTATTGTTTTTCATTACCGGAAAAAGTGTATACAAAGACCAATAGATCGGGGTTTTCTTTATCTCTTTTTAATCCTCTATTTACCAAATATTGTTCTAAAATTTTAGCTAACTGTTTTTCTTGAATAGGATTATCTTGACTAGTAAGCTCAAAATCGAAAGTAGCATATTTCTCTAAGTTAACTTCGGGATCTCTAATTGTTGCCTTACTGTCACCAGAATTGTATTCTTGAAACTCAGATTGCTTATATGGTTTAAAACTCAAAAGATTTTTATTGAGTCTACCTTCCGTAATACAATTATTAGGCAATGGAGCCTGACGAGTTAATGTAACGGTTCGTGAAGTTTTATCTCCGACACTTTTAATTTCCAAAGTAACAGGAGAGCCTACTTGTCCGGACAAGTGATTTGATATTTCTGAAAGTTGCATTCCAACAGTCGGATTACCATTGATAGTTTGGATAATGTCCAAAGGTTTAAGTCCTGCTCGCTCTGCGGGGAAATGTGGCGATACAGATGTAATTACCACCCTATTATATCCCCAATTCTAATTAGAACTTTTCACATAAGATATACCTAACAAATTATCGATTTGAGCAAATCCATAAATCGTAGTACATAAAATAGCAATGGAAGCTAAAATAAAACGTTTCATAGGAATTTAGTTTAAGATTATGAAAATAAAAAATAAACTTCGCACGTTCAAAGAATAGATAAAATAGAAAATCTTGTGGATAGGAAATACGTTTTCAAGAACTCTTTACCAAAAAAATAAACTTTTTTTTTAATATACGAGTAAGTACGTTAAATTATTTGCCTTTTAAGTCACTGTTTTCTAAGATATAAACAAGAAAGCTTAAGAATGAGGTCATCTATGAAGCGACGAGGAAAAAGTAAATTCTATTAAACCTCTCATTGGTTTAGTAGTAATAAGGAGCGTACAAATCCCATGTTTCCGTTGCCCCATCAGAGGTTATTTTTGCAGCGTAACTATTTTCCGAAGGATGTAAGAATTCCACTTCAACTGTTTTTTCTTGATTTTGAAGATTAAAAGCCTTCAAATCGAGTAATCCACCTGACCAATAATCAGGTTTTGTTGAAGTCATTGTTTCTTTTACAGTAAATTCGATGAAAGAATATTGTCCACTATCAGAAACGGAATAGTAACCGTTATATCCAAAACGTCCATTGCCGGCTAATGAAAAATTAGGCATTTTACCTGTCAAAATAAGATCGACATAACAACTCGGATTCCCATTTCCTTGTATGCCAATCAGCCAACTAGTAGCAGTACTACACGTAATGGTCAGTGAAAGGCTGTCTCCGGTGGATAATATCGGTAATAAGTACAAAGACGTGGGTATTTTCACATTCCATACAGCTCCCACTTCCGAAAGAGATTGATTGGCTGTATTTATTTCACAGTAGAGTGTAGCCCCTTGATAAAGTTGCCAAACGCCGTCGCCTACGTCTCTAATTTTATAGCAAGAAAATAAACTATCTTCCACATTAATTCTGGCACTGTCATTAGCTGCTGTGTAATATAAATTGAAATCGAAGGCAGTCTTTACATTTTGGGTCAAAAGATTATTAATATCTGAATTCCACTGGTCATAAATATTTTTACCTTGTTGGGTAATTTTACCACGGGTCTCTGCAGGTTCAACAATACATCCGGACAAAACAGTTACTAACAAAAAAAATAGTATTGCACGATGGGCTTTAAATATATTTTTCATGATAGAGAGTATTATTTGTTTGAACTAAATCTATACCCTATTCCGGCAGAAATAAATCCTTCAAATCCAAGTCCATATTTGGCAAAACCATACAAATCTTTACCAACAGATACTCCGATAAAATCTATTTGGAAAGCAGGATACAAGGAATAATCATGGGTGGACAGCTCTGAATTATTTTTATCCAAATAATTTTGAGCAACAGAAACAAACCCCAAAGCAGCTCCCGAGTAAAGTTTAACGTATTTCTTATTCAGCCAAGTGAATCTCACATCAGGCATAGCTGCCAAATTATGAGTGATATTTGAATACGCTAATTTATTGGTCGAATTGGTATAACTATTTTGATAAAATCCGACATAAGATACCGATAATCCTACACTCAACCAATTTTCTATTTGGTAATGATACGACAAATTGATAACCCCGGTAGACACTTTTTCCCCGGCATACACACCATCAGAAAACCAATTGTAGGGAGAGTAAATAGCGGGTTCGGCATACACATAATTATTCTCGTTATATAAAGTAGCAAAAGCTATATCCCCAATACCAAGTTGAATATCATGACATCCTTTTAATAAAGTTTTATCAACTTCTTTCTGCCCATATACACGGGCACTTAGGGTGAATAATAAAACACAAGCTATTGCTGAAAAAAGTTTCATACATTTACTTATTTAAGGATATAACACTAAAAGACAACTACTATTACTACCTATATACCGACCGTATAAACGTAAGCACTTGAGAATAAATTGGTTGTGTAAATGAAATGAACAAATCCTGATCGGGAGGAGGAAGCTGTGGTTGCGAATTACACAACTTCTTTTGCTGAGGATTCAATGCTCTTTCATCTCCGTTATAATTAGCCCAAACTGTGTACCAAACATATTCTCCTCCGAAATTTTTATTTTCCAATACACGATTTGTTTGTGCATCAATAATTTGTACCGTCAACACACCTGATGAAATAATTTCTCTACGATTAGTCGTATATTTTGCCTTCACAGTACTATATGCGTTATAATTTTTGCCTCCAACAGCAACAGTTCCAACAACCACACTATCTCTTTTCAATTCTTCGGTATTTCTTGTTTCTCTCACATTGCCAATGGTATAATCAGCAAAATTGAGCACCAAATATTGATGAGGATTCTTCATTTTCAAGCTATTAGCTTCTTCATACGTATAAAAACGAATAAACTTTTGTTGGTTTTGCTTGCTCATTTCCGCAATCAGATTGTCGCTGAAAAAGTCTGCCGACAATTGATATTTTGAACTTGTTATAGGTCTGTTTACCAATATTCTTAGTGTTCCTTCGTAAAGAGCCTGTTCTATTTTGTTGAGGACATCCTTGTATCCATAAACATAATCATTGGCTTTGACAAAATAGGCATAGGCTAAACGAGCCTGTTCTATTGTCCCATAATTTAAAGCCTCAATACCCAAATTATACGATTGTTCAGCCGCCTTCTTTTTTGCATCTGCTATTTCTGCCTGATATTCAGCAGGATGCGGTATCAATTCGTATGCTTTAGGACAATTATAAATATTACCGGCTATATCATTCAACCTTGAATATTGGGTTACCATAATGTCATATTTGTTGACATCATTACGCAAGTTGGCATTGTCGATTTCCCGCATAGCTGTTTTTTGTGCCAAAGGATAGGCGTCCAGCAATACCTTTTGTGCTTTTTCATTATTCGGTTTGGAACGTAATTTATCTATTGCATTAATTGTGGCTCTGTAATAATCGCCATTCTTGTAAGCCTTCGAAGCAGAGTTACATGAAGCTGCCAATAAGACAATCATAATGCTCAAAATAGAAAAGTTGTATATTTTTTTCATAACAAGAAATATTAAGTTTCTGAAAATTTATTTTACATTCTTTCCGGAACATCTATACCCAGCAAGCCCATTCCCGTTTTTATAACTTTTGCAATTTCTTCGGAAAGCACCAAACGGAAATGTTTCAAAGCACTATTTTCTTCCCTCAAAATAGAAAAATCATGATAAAACTGATTATATTCTTTTACCAAATCGTATAAATAGTTAGCAATCAATGCCGGACTAAATTCTTCACCTGCCTGACGTATTGTTTGCGGAAATTCGACAAGCATCTGTATCAATGTACTCTCTTTCTCCGAAATGATTATTTCGGGAGAAATCGGAGCATGAACATCTATTTTTTGTTCAGCAGCCTTACGCAACACCGACTTGATACGTGCATGTGTGTACTGAATAAAAGGACCTGTATTTCCGTTAAAATCAATAGATTCTTTGGGATTGAAGGTCATATTTTTGCGAGGATCAACTTTCAAAATAAAATATTTCAATGCACCCAAACCAACCATACCGGCTATTTGGTCAATCTCCTGTTCGTTGCAATTATCCAATTTCCCCAATTCTTGGGAAGTTTCACGGGCAGTAGCAATCATTTCAGCCATCAAATCATCGGCATCGACAACGGTACCTTCTCGACTTTTCATTTTACCTTCTGGAAGTTCTACCATTCCATACGAAAAATGTACTAAATTTTTCCCCCACGCATATCCCAACTTGTCTAATAAAATAGAAAGTACTTGAAAATGGTAATTTTGTTCGTTACCAACAACATACACCATCTTTTTTATATCAAAATCGTTGTAACGAAGTTTTGCCGTTCCAATATCTTGTGTCATATACACAGAAGTTCCATCTGCACGCAAAAGGAGTTTTTCATCCAAACCGTCAGCGGTTAAATCCGCCCAAACCGACCCATCAGGACGTTGATAAAAGACGTTCTCTTTCAAGCCCCTTTCTACTTCGGATTTTCCGGTGAGATAGGTGTTCGATTCGTAATATATCTTATCAAAATCAACGCCCAATTGTTTGTAAGTAATATCAAATCCGTCATATACCCAGCTATTCATAGTGCACCAAAGTTTGCGAACTTCAGCGTCATTATTTTCCCAAGCCAACAGCATTTTTTGGGCTTCTATCATCAACGGAGCCATTTTTTTAGCATCTTCTTCATTTGCTCCCTTAGCCATCAATTCGGCAACTTCCGCTTTATAGGCTTTATCAAAAACCACATAGTATTTGCCAACTAAATGGTCACCTTTCATACCTGAACTTTCAGGAGTTTCTCCCTTACCAAACTTTTGCCAAGCCAGCATGGATTTGCAAATATGAATTCCTCTGTCATTAACGATATTGGTTTTCACAACTTTCCAACCATTTGCTTTCTGAATATTCGCAATACTATACCCCAACAGGTTGTTTCGAATATGACCCAAGTGAAGTGGCTTGTTGGTATTTGGTGAAGAATATTCAATCATCATGGTAGGGGCATCCTCTGTAACGGGCAACATCCCATAATGAGGATTTACTTGTATAAGGTTTAGTTCTTCTATCCAATAAGATTTTTGAATACTTACATTCAGAAATCCTTTTATAACATTAAAAGCTACTATCAGCGGCGTATTTTGAACGAGGTATTCGCCAATTTCTTGTCCTGTCGCTTCCGGTGATTTACGAGCTATTTTGACAAACGGAAAAATAACAATCGTCACATCTCCTTCAAATTCCTTTTTTGTCTTCTGAATCTGAATCTGTTTTTGATCAACTTGCTGTGAATAAAGGACTTCAATAGAATTTGCAACTAACTGTCCAATTTTTTGTTCTATTTTCATTTCAATACTTCTATGCTAAGAATATCAACAAAAGTAATGTTTTTTTTTTGAGCAGCAATACTAAGAAAACAGAACCAAATAAAAAAAGAGTACCAATTACTTGGTACTCTTTTTTTTATTTGGTAAGTGTAGATTTCTTATTTTACTAAGTCAGCTAATTCTGCACCTGCTTTAAATTTGACAACTTTCTTAGCTGCGATAGTGATTTTCTTTCCGGTTGCTGGGTTAACACCTGTACGAGAACTTCTTTCGTACACGTCAAAAGATCCGAAACCAACTAAAGCTACTTTTCCGCCTGCTTTTAATGTACTAGAAACTGCTGCAATAAAACCGTCAAGGGCTTTTTTTGAGTCAACTTTGCTAAGACCTGAATTGTCTGCAATAGCACTAATTAATTCTGCTTTGTTCATAAATGATTGATTTAAAGGTGTGAATAAATATAGTTTATTAAAAAAAATCTCTTTTTACCTTGCAAATGTAACGTAAAATTAATTAACTCCAACTTTTTTATAAAAAAATTTACGGTTTTGTCCGAATTTTCGTTAAATAAGACCCATATTGACTTTCGAATGAAAAAAATAGCTACTTTTGCACCAAAAGTTAGGTCAATGAACAATAATTATCGCTCTTCGTTTTTTGGAAGTATTCCGCCCGTCGTAAAGAACCTTATTATTATAAACTTTCTATTTTGGTTGGCATCTATTTGCTTACCTCATCTGATTGGGTTCGATTTGACAGATTGGTTAGGTCTTCACTATTGGCAGTCCGATAAATTTACGGTTGCACAGTTGGTAACATACATGTTTCTGCATGATACAAGTTCCTTCTCTCACTTGTTTTTTAATATGTTCGGTTTATGGATGTTCGGGAAAGATATAGAACAAATATGGGGAACAAAACGTTTTTTGATTTTTTATTTTGTGGCTGGAATTGGAGCAGGAATTACACAAGAAATTATGTGGACTATTGATTTTGTACCTGTTGTCAACGCTTTTACCGAATACGCCAACACGAAAGACATTTCGCTACTAATGCCTTACTTAAATGTAAATGAAAATACGGTTATTCCGATAGGTGATTTGTTCAGATTGAAAGAGATGGTTCTTAATCAGCCAATTACCATTGGAGCTTCGGGTTCCATTTTTGGTATTTTATTGGCTTTTGCCATGTTGTTTCCAAATGCACGCATGATGTTGCTCTTCTTCCCTGTTCCAATAAGAGCCCCATATTTTGTTGCTTTTTATGCGTTAGTGGAACTTTTCTTGGGAGTAAACAATTTTTCCGGCGACAGTGTTGCCCACTTTGCTCATTTGGGAGGCATGGTATTTGGATTGATTCTCATTTTATTTTGGAAAAAGAAAGGCAAATTATATAATTAGAAGGTTTGCATATGAACATTTGGAACGAGATAAAAAATAATATCAAAACAGGTTCTTACCTCACGCGTTTGCTATACATTAACTTAGCATTCTTTGTAGTCGTGCGACTAACCCTGATGGTATTCACATTATTTAATGTAGATGTGAGTCATTATGTGCGTTACGCAGAAATACCGGCTTATCTTCCTAATCTTATTTATCAGCCTTGGAGCATCATTACGTATATGTTTTTGCATATAGAATTCCTTCATTTTATATTCAATATTTTAGCATTATACTGGTTTGGCAAAATTTATCTTTTATTTTTCAATCAGAGGCAATTGGTTGGCACCTACATTGTCGGTGGTATCGGCGGAGCTTTACTTTACATAATCGGCTACAATATTTTTCCTTATTTTTCTACCATTGTTCAGCAATCTTATTTACTGGGAGCTTCAGCTTCTGTCATGTCCATCATTTTTGCAGCAGTTGCTTACGCACCCAATTACGAAATTTCGTTGGCTCTTATCGGCAAAATCAAGCTCAAATATTTAGGGATTATTTTCTTAGCTATTGACTTACTAAGCGTCACTTCGGTGAATGCGGGAGGAAGTATTGCTCACATTGGCGGAGCACTATCAGGATTTTTATTCACATTTTCTCTACAAAAAGGTAAAGATATTACGATGGGAATAAATAAATTGATTGATATATTTGCAAATATTTTCACTCCAAGGCCAAAAATAAAGGTAAAATACACCAACAAAAAGACAGATGCACAGTGGAATACTGAAAAGAAGGCTAACAACGAAAAAATTGATGAAATTTTGGATCAAATAAAAAAATCAGGATACGAAAACCTAACTGCCGAACAGAAGAAAACCTTATTTGATATCAGTAAAAAAATATAGTTACCAATGAATCGGATAACCAATGCTTTTCTTCTCATGTTGAACCTTGTTGCAATTGTGGCTCTTATAGCCATCAATTGCATACCTTTTATTCCGCCTTCTTCTGTATTATCCATTATTTCAATAGCAAATTTAGCATTCCCTTTTTTCTTGGTACTCAATGTCTTTTTTGTCATTATTTGGGCATTTCGCTTGAAATGGTATTTTTTACTTTCTGTTATTTTTATTCTTTTCTCCATTCCTAATCTTCACAATCTATACTCTTTTTCTCCGGAAAAGAAGGCTGAAAAGAAAGAGGGCTCTATTTCCGTTCTAACCTATAATATCCATTATTTTAATTTTTTCGAAAAAGAGCAAGGAACCAAAACAGGAAATAGTATTTTAGACTACTTGGCAAATTGTGATGCAGACATTATCTGTCTGCAAGAATTTTGTTATAGTGATTACAATGATTTCTCTTTAAAACAAATACAACAACATCTAAAAAAATACCCATACTCATACATTGAAATTTTATACAAGGACAGGTACTTATCAAAAGGAGTAGCCACCTTCTCAAAACATAAAATCATTAATAGAGAAAAAATAGACATTCTATCGGCATACCACACAAGTATAGCTTCAGATGTGTTGGTAAAGGGTGATACCGTAAAAATTATCAATTGTTACTTGGAATCTAATAGGTTAACTGAAAAAGAAAAAAAGATTTACCGGATAGAAGATGAAAAAGAAAAGATAACAAGCTTGGCTAAAAGAATCCAGAACAAGCTAAATTTTGCTTCTCGTAAAAGAGGAGATCAAGCTAAAATTATTGCTAAATACGCACAAAAATCGACTATTCCTTTAGTCGTTTGCGGCGACTTAAACGATGTACCAACTTCATACACATACAGAACAATAAAAGATACCATGACGGATTCTTTTACAGAATTATCAAAAGGATTTGGCAACACATTTCACGAAAAAATTTACGCTTTTCGAATTGATTATATCTTCACAGGAAAACGTATCAACCCACTGGCTTACGAAACAAACAAATTCAGCTCTTCGGATCACTATCCTATCCGTTTAAATTTTGAGATTACCGAATAACCATCAACAACAAAGTTTTGCTTCATGGTAATTTTCGATTAAACCATGTCAACTTGTACAAGAAAAATCTATTTATCTTTTCAAAACACTATATTTATAACATAATGGAAATCAGCGATTAACAAATAAAACTAGAATAAGAACATATTTTTGATGAATAATATGCTTTAGTTGAATTATTGTATATGGCTCTCAATGCGAGATATATCTCTTTTATTAAAAATTCACTTTCCTTTTTACGCTAAAAACTTTTTTATTTTATTTGTTTTTTTTAACTTTGGAAGGCTTTTTTCAACCTTAAAATCAAATATTTACCATTTACTATGAAAAAACGGTACTTTATAGGACTTGTTTTTCGTGATATCTGTACCCTAACGTTAGTCCGAAAAGTCTTTTGCATATTTTTATTTTTGAGTGTTCTGTTCTCTGGTTTTGAGGCACAAGCCATTACCATAAGAAACGATAACTCCTGGGTTGGTATGCGAATTTACTGGTGGGGAGGAACGACAAATCCGGCATGGGATACACGTCCCACCATGACAGCTGCCACAACTCCTTCGTGGGATACTAGTGGTTTCTCATGGTATACCTATGATATAAATACAGCTACCAGCATAAAGGTAACTTCTACAGGAGGTACTCCCTCTACCAATGATTTAACAGGGGTTTCAAATAGCGGATGCTATACTATGAGTGTAGCTACCAACCCTGTGCTAACGCGGGTTGATTGTACAACCGGAGGAACTTATACTCCCAATATGAGTTATGCCGTTACCGGTGGAATCGTAAGTGGTACTACAGCTTGGAATACAACGCCTGTTGAAGCGTGTATGTTTACGAAAACATCAACAAATAACTATTCTCTGTGTTTTACCTATGCAAGTTCTTCCTTCAAACTGCTTGTAAAAGAAAATGGTGTTGCCAACACAGATTGGGGATGGTGTAATAAAACTATAACAGCAGGAACAAATGTTACAGGAAACTCAGGAGCTTTGGCAATTACAGGTTTTGCTGTCGGAGATCCTGTTTGTTTAAAACTGGTTATTTCGGGTACTACCGAAAGCCCTATATATACTCTTTCGGCAGTAGCCGGAACTCCCCCCTTAACTATTACCTCAGACAAAAGTAATCCCATTAATCAAGGAGCAGACGTAACCCTTACAGCAACAAACGCAACAGGAACTTGTTCATGGGAATATTCGCAAGACGGTTCGACTTGGTATCCGTACATAGGAACACCTTCAGGAAGTAATAATCAGTACATTTCTCCTAAACCGATGGTTACGACAACATATCGCTGCACCTCCGGAGGAGTATCTGCCACATATACACTACAAGTCGTAATTCAATGTTCAGGGAACATACAAACCCACTTTACGGAAGATTTTGGTTCTTTAGCAACTTCTACTGCTCGTATAGAAAATTCATACGTTAACACTAGCGTATATAAGTTTAGTCCTGAAACTTATGAAGTGCACGATGGTTACTATGCCGTTCTTGTAAATCCTTTATATTGTGGAAGAGGATCCAATACTTCAACATGGAGTGGCGGGGTTGTAACCGTTTTGGGTAAAGTAGCAAGTTCAGGGGCATACTGGTACAATGATATACGTGATCATACCGGCAATACAAATGGAGGCATGTTGATGGTAAACTGTAAAAATCAAGGAGAAGTAATGTACCAACGTCAAATAACAGGCCTATGTAAAAATATTTACATAAACTTTACTGCATGGTTTGCCAATGCGGCAGTAGCAAGTAGTTCTACTCCTATTAACACACAATTTAAAATCCTCGACAAAAATGGAGTAGAAATTCAATCTGCACGAATCAATGTAAATAATATTAAGGCAAGCGACGGATGGGTAAAGGGAAGTACCGCTTTCTTTTCCGGCGATAACGAAAGTTTAACCGTGCAAATTATAAACAATGGGACATCAGGAGCAGGGAATGATATTTTGATAGATGATATCAGTTTCACTTCTTGTGTTCCGCAACTTTCTATTACACCGGGGCTAGTTGTTCAATGCGGAGAAGAAACGCGTATTTCTATTCAATCTGAAGGCATTGACAAAATTTTTGGGTCTATTCCCTATTACCTTTGGCAAAGATATGACTACAGCACCTCCAAATGGGTAGATATACCGGATGACCCAATAGCTGGATCTTCGTCTTACAAAGGAAGCGGTTGGGATAAGATTTATTACGATTATGCAACGGAATATGCAGAAACTAATATTCCAAAGTTTCGGGTAATCATGTCGAGTGACCAATCTGTAGCAATAAATGTCGGACATGATATTTTTCCTGTTTGCAGTAATTATGCAATCACAGATGTTGCATCCGTCAATTGTACATGTACCCCACAAGAGATATCCGTTTTGTCAGGAAATATTACACAAAATGTTTGTTCAGGATCAAGCATTGGAAATATTATCTTTCATTATGGTGGAGCTAAAACTACAGGGGCATCTGCAATAAATTTACCGGCAGGATTAACCGCAATTCTTGATAATACAACAAAAACGTTAACTATATCGGGAACACCAACAATCGGAGGGACAGCAAAAGTGTTTGCGGTAGGTACCCCAGGAGATGCTTGTATTTCTGATACTATTATGGTAACCACTAATATTAACCCTGAAGTAACCATTACTTGTCCACCAACAAGTACCTTAACTGGTTGTAATGGAGTCCATGCTACTGGGGCAACAACAATTGGGGCTTTTACAACGTTGGGAGGAACGACAAATGCCTCAAGCATTTCATATATCGATGGAACTCCATCATTGGTAGGTTGTTCTGAAACAACAATAAGGACATATACCGGTACATTATCAGGATGTTCCAAATCTTGTACACAAAATTTAGTAAGAACTGTTGATGTGGTAAAACCTGTTATTACGACCACTGCCACCAATGGCGATTTAGGATGTAATCCTTCTGTAACAGCTCCTGCTTTCTCTGCTACCGATAACTGCGACGGCTCTTTAACGCCTACGGTTACTACTGCCGGTCCTTCAAATACGGGGTGCAGTTTCTCTCAAACTTG
>RRZU010050208.1_pt1 | contig 14596 bp, 9 predicted proteins | sample 2165561 | NCBI WGS metagenome assembly RRZU01 (sample SAMN10456909, study PRJNA506462) | wastewater metagenome | isolation source: wastewater sludge | place: USA: Moscow, Idaho
CACGCCGAAGGCACTCGCCCAATACGGTGTACCGGAAACCGCGTACTCGAATGAAGACGAGATGTACGCGCTTATTCACGAAGCACGCTCGCGTATCATGACGAGCCCGGTCTTTGACAGCAAGCGCATTATTGGTGCCATCCTCTTCGAGAACACTCTCGACCGCGAGATCGAAGGAGTTCCCTCTGCAAAGTATCTGTGGGAGACCAAGAACATCGTTCCGATCCTCAAGATTGATAAGGGCCTCGCCGAGAAGAAGGACGACGCCCAGCTCATGAAGGACATTCCCGGACTTGACGAACTCCTGGCCCGTGCCAAGGCGCAGGGAGTTTATGGGACCAAAGAGCGTTCGGTTATTTACGCCGCTAATCCAGCCAGTATTAAGGCCGTTGTGGATCAGCAGTTTGAGCTGGCAGAGCGCGTTCTTGCCGCTGGCCTCGTACCCATCGTGGAACCCGAGGTTAATATTGACGCCCCGGACAAGGCAGAAGCTGAGGCACTGCTCAAGGCTGAGATCCTCGCGCATCTCGACCAACTCGACGGCAAGAAGGTGGCCCTCAAGCTCACCATTCCCGATGTGGATAACTTCTACCGCGAGCTTATTGAGCACCCGGCGGTTGCGCGCGTCGTCGCCCTCTCCGGTGGCTACCCACGCGACGAGGCCAATGATCGTCTCTCCCGTAACAACGGGCTGATCGCTAGCTTTAGCCGCGCACTCCTCGACGGCCTCACTGCCTCGCAGAGCGATGAAGACTTCAACAGCACGCTCGATGCCACTATCGAAGGTATTTACCAGGCATCGCTGACGTAGCAAGTTGAGAAGACGTCGCCGGAACTGGGACACCGGCGACCCGAGATTGCGCCGGTTGCTTGACCTGCCGACGGAATCTCTCCGGGCTTGACCGCCTGTTGTTCAAGGATAATGCCGGGGCATTCGTAGGGGATGCCCCGGCATTCTTGTGGTTGGAATGCCTGTGGTTGGAGTACTCGTGGTTGGAATGCTTGAGACGACCAGGCGGTGGCACGGAGGCCGCCGTCGACCTCTGAAGAATGGACGGTGGCGTCGAGAATTGAGCCCTGCGCTGCTGTCCCAGGCCTCAATTCTCGACAAAACTGTCCATTCTCGAAAACGCTCTTCGGCAAACCAAATCGGGAACACCGATATCCACAGTCACGCATTCAGAATTCCACAGTCACGCATTCAGAATTCGGGACAAAGACGATAGTCCGTCCCTCAACCTGTGGATTCTCTCTGCAAGATCGGGCCACATGAAGAACGATAGAAACCATGTTCATGAGCAGCGATCCTCTACATTGGCCAGATATCGTCTCCACTCCGTCAATGCCACGAGCTGAAGCGATAGCGCTAGAAAAGCAGGGATGGTGGAGGCCGATCGTCGGTTTCCTTGTTGAGCCTCGCAAGGAACGCACATTCGGTCGTCATCAGGACTATCACTTAGGATACGTCCTTGCGCTAGCCCAGCAGTCTCAAGGTGCGCTACTTTTCGCAAATACCACCGCAGCGCTTCTGCTAGGCCACCCCGTGTGGCCAAAACCCACAGATATCTCCGTTTACAAGTACAAGGGACGTCTCAAGGTTCGAGCTCTGCGTCCACATCCACGAGCGACAGGACCAGTTCACATGCGTCCGATGACAGCATCGGGACCGATTGGCGTTTATGATCTCGGGAAAGGAGTCTTTGTCACCAATCGCGAACAAACAGCAGTTGATGTGGCTCGTTTAGAGGCAAGCCAAACCGCATTCATCATCGTGTGTTCAGTCCTTGGGGCATTAGCCACGTCAGGTGATGTCTACCAAGATCGTCTCGACGCCGGCTTCCTGAAACGAGAAGCAGAAGCCCGCAAAAGAATGATCGCGATTGCGGAGAAACTCCCCAACACGGCTGGTCGCCAACGTGCCATGCAGATCATCTCGCTCGCAAGTGGACAAGTCGAAAGTGTTGCCGAAGCCCGCGTTCTGTGGCTCATCCACGCTTACGGACTACCCACCCCGATCATGCAATACCAGATCTTCGTGGACGGCTATGAATTCTTTGTCGACTTCGTCTGGCCCGACCAGAAACTTATCGTCGAGTTCAATGGCGAAGGAAAATACAACGACGACGGTAGACCACAACGTGCCGCCGAGGAACGAGCACGTGAAACCTTACTCCGTTCCGCGGGCTACGAGGTCGTCAATCTCTCCTGGAAACAGTTGGAGAACCCTCAGCGCGTCGCATTACTCATCCATCGATTTCTCAAGAAACGATCATCGACACACATCCCAGAACCCTCACCACGAAGGTATCTCATGCGCACACCAAAGCCGATTCGGGCCAAAATGGCGGCGAAGGAACCAGGATCGGCACATCGGCGGTGAGAAAATGGGGGATCATCATGAAGAATGGACGGTGGCGTCGAGAATTGAGCCCTGGGACAGCAGCGCAGGCCTCAATTCTCGACAAAACTGTCCATTCTCGAAGTTCACGCCGTATTCACGCCGAACGGAATCGGAACGACGACGGCGCCAGCCCTGGTTTCGTAGGTGACGACAACATTCACCCGCACACACCCACACGCACACTCACACGCACACCCGCACACGCACGCGCACACGCACACGCACACGCACACGACAACATACGATGCCCCGCTCAGTGGAGAATGCGTGCGACCTCCGAGATTGTTCCCGAAATCGAGGGATAAATGGTCGAGGCGGCGGACAGCTCATCCACCGTCATACGGCGGCGCACCGCCAGCGTGAGAGGAAAGATGAGGTCCGAGGCGTGCGGACCTACCACCACACCACCAATCACTACGCCCGCCATCGAGGCAATAATTTTGACGAATCCATTCTCAACTCCCTGCATTTTGGCACGTGGGTTACGCGCCAGAGGCAACTTGGCTACCCGGAATTTCAGCCCCAGTTCGCGTGCTGCGGCCTCGGACGTACCGACCGTCGCTACCTCGGGAGAGGTGAACACCGCACTCGCCACATCACCTGGATCCAACGGATCAAGCGAATCACCCAAAGCATGCCACATGGCAATGCGCCCCTGCTGCGCGGCAACCGAGGCCAATGGCAGCACGCCGGTACAGTCCCCCGCGGCATAGATGCGGTAGCTGGTGGTGCGTGACACACGGTCCACTCGTATATGCCCGGAGTCGGTCGTCTCGACACCTGCTTCGGCAAGTCCCAGATCAGCCGTATGAGGAATGGCGCCAACAGCCATGAGACAGTGCGAACCTCTCACCACCCGCCCGTCGTCGAGAGTGACAGCCACACCATCGCCCTCACCCGTCACCGACATCGCGCGCGACCGACGCTCAATATGCATACCGCGTTCCACGAAAACCCGCTCGATGATCTCGGCGGCGTCGGCATCCTCCCCTGGCAGAATACGATCCCGCGAGGAAACGAGCGTGACCTCGGCGCCCAAGGTCCGGTAGGCACCGGCAAACTCGGCACCGGTTACGCCTGAACCCACCACGATGAGGTGCTCAGGAAGCTCATCCAGCGTGTACAGCTGTGTCCATGTGAGGATACGCTGACCGTCGGGTTGGGCTGTGGGCAGTTCACGCGGCCGAGCGCCCGTCGCCAACAAGACAATATCCGCGGCCAATACCTCCTCAGCTACTTCGTCAGCCAGCGCCTTTTCATCCAACATTCCACCGGCGAGAGTCTCTTTACCAGGCTGTTGCGCACTCTTGGCCACAGTACCGTCATGTCCGGCGAAGGTGACGCGAATTCGCCGTCGTCCTCGATCATCCAAACCCGGCAGCAACGCTGCCCGGCCGTCAACTACCCGGACACCCATGCCCTCCATGGCAGCTCGAATATCATCCGATTGCGAATGCGCCAGCTCGCGCACCCGCTCATTGACGCGGGCCATATCAACCCGCACCTCGCCGGTAGTGATGCCAAGTTCGGCCGCTAGCTGGGTCTCCTGGGTCTGCTCAGAGGTGGCGATGAGCGTCTTGGACGGGACCACATCGGTGAGCACCGCCGAGCCGCCCAATCCCCGCGCCTCAATGAGTGTCACCTGGGCACCCATGCGCGCCGCCACGGTGGCCGCCTCGTACCCACCCGGGCCGCCGCCGATAACTGCCACCAGCGCACCGGTGCGAACGGGCGAAGCGTTGTCCGTGTGGCTCGTCGACTTCCAGCTCGGATTCGACGACGAACTCACCGCAGCCGATCCAGCCGCGCTTCCAGCCGAAACATAACCATCTGGCTGTTGTGGCGCGGCGGAGCCACCACCCCCACCGGTAGCGCCATCTACCGTATGGGCAATAGCACCGCCGCGCCCCTTCATCACATCATTTAACTGAGACATCGGATCCCCCTCCGGATCGCGAATTGAGAGATCACGCCAAGAGGTTCGGCCGTCACGAGGATGCAGTGGGCCACGGCCTAGTGGCGGGATCTCTTAGTACGCTAGCTGGATCTTGCCGCCTGGGACGGCGTCGATCAGCTCCCGCGTGTACTTTTCCTGCGGGTTAGAGAACAGTTCGTCAGCCGTGGCCTTTTCGACGATCCGTCCTTGTTCCATAACGACGACGTCGTCCGCCAGCAGGCGCACCACGGCGAGGTCATGAGTGATGAAGAGATAAGTGAGGCCAAGATCTGCCTGCAACTGGTTGAGCAGCTGCAGAATCTGGTCCTGTACGAGCACGTCAAGAGCTGACACCGCCTCGTCGAGTACTACAACCTCAGGGTCGAGGGCGAGTGCTCGCGCCACCGCAACGCGCTGGCGCTGACCGCCCGAGAGCTCGTTCGGATAACGCCGCATGACGGACCGTGGTAGAGCAACGCGGTCCAACAGATCGACGATCTTGGCCGTGCGCTCCTTTCTGCTCCCGATACCATGCACTCGCAGCGGCTCCTCGACGATGCGATAGATCGAGTAGGTGGAATCCAGCGAGCCGTATGGGTTCTGGAACACCACCTGGAGTTTGCGCCGCATCTCGAAGAGACGCTTGGAGTCCAGGGTCGACAGATCCTCACCCTTAAACAGCACCTTCCCGGAGGTCGGATCAAGCAGGTTGAGGATCATGTTCGCCACGGTCGACTTACCGGAACCTGATTCGCCCACCAGCGCCAACGTGGTACCTGTGCGGACATCAAAGGTGACGTCATCTACGGCACGCAGTACCTTGGCCTCGCCCTTCGCGCCTCGCACGTCGAACTCCTTGACCAGGTTGCGCACGGAAATGATGGTCTCGTCGGACTCAGAGCCCGCACCGGAACCGGTCAGCTCTTCCTCCGTCACCTCGATCCCCTGCTCGTGTGCCGTCTCAATTCGCTGAGAAGCCAACGACGGCGCTGCCGAGACCAGCCGCTTGGTGTACGGGTGCATCGGGTTCTGCAGGATTTCCAATGCCGGGCCCGATTCGACCACGCGACCGCGATGCATGACGATAAGCTGCTCCGCACGTTCTGCGGCAAGGCCCAAATCGTGGGTAATAAAGAGAACCGCAGTGCCACGCTCGCGTGTCTGAAGGGCGAGGTGATCGAGGATACGACGCTGGACCGTAACATCCAGTGCGGACGTGGGTTCGTCCGCAATGAGGAGCTTCGGGTCAGCAGCAAGTCCGATGGCGATCAGTACACGCTGGCGCATACCACCCGAGAACTCGTGCGGGAACTGCTTCGCACGCCTTTCAGCATCCGGCAGTCCTGCCTCCTCGAGAACCTGGGCAACCCGTGCGCCCACCTCAGAACTCGGGACCACATTATTGGCTTTAAGGGCTTCCTTTACCTGGGTACCTACGCGCCACACGGGATTGAGGTTAGACATCGGGTCCTGCGGGACCATACCGATACCGGAGCCGCGTAGCTCCACCCATTCCTTCTCGGACTGGTGGGTGATGTCGCGTCCATCGAACTCGATGGTTCCGCCGGTCACTCGCCCCGTTCCGGGAAGCAGACCAATAACGGCCGCCGCGGTAGTGGACTTGCCTGAACCCGACTCGCCCACGATAGCGACAGTCTGACCGGGATAAATTGTGAGGTTTGCACCGCGAACAGCCGGGACCATGCCCGTCGTCGACTTGAAAGCGACGTCCAGGTCCGTGATGCGCAACAACGGCTGATCTTGCCGAGTATCTTCCATATTCACGTTCTTCTCACTCACCGCTTGCGCGCCTTGGGATCGAGAGCGTCACGGACGACGTCTCCCATCATGATGAAGGACAGCACCGTCATCGCCAATGCCAGCGCCGGGTAGAACAGCACCATTGGCCCGGTACGGAGAGCCGTCTGGGCGCGGGAAATGTCACTGCCCCACGAAACCACATCGGCGGGAAGTCCAAGCCCGAGGAAGGACAGCGTCGCCTCGGCCACAATAAAGGTTCCAAATGCCACGGTGGCGTACACGATGATCGGAGCAGCCGCATTGGGAAGAATATGCGCGGTGATAATGCGCCAACGGGAGGCGCCGAGAGCGCGGGCAGCCGTCACGTATTCCTCGTTCTTGGCTTCCATCACCGCGCCACGCGTGATGCGGGCAATCGGTGGCCAGCCAAAGACCGCAAGAACCACCACCACCATAAAAACGGTGCGCTGATCAGCGAAAAGCTGCATAAACACGATGGCGGCGAGAACCAACGGCACCGCGAAGACGATGTCCGTCAGGCGTGAGAAAACAGCGTCAACCCATCCTCCGAAGTATCCGGCGAGGGTTCCCAGGACACCTCCAATAAGGACGACGGCGAGCGTGGTCAAGATGCCCACTGCAACCGAGGCCCGTGCACCATAAATGACACGCGCGTAAATGTCGTAGCCCTGCTTATCAAAACCAAACGGATGGCCGGCCTGGGGTTCCCCCATTGATCGGGCCAGTTCACCGTAGCTTGGGTCCTGGCTGGTAAACAGGCTCGGGAAAAGAGCCATGACGATAACAAGAAGAATGATCGCCGAGGCGACCCAGAAGAGAACGCGCTTTCGCAGATACTTCCACGCCTCACCCCACATTGATGAGGGAGCTGACTCATCCTCGACGGCGTCGACAGCACCAAGGCCGGTCTCGTCCACGTCGGAAACGTAACGTTCCTGGCCTGGCCGTGCCTTCGTGATGTGCCGGGAAGGAACCATGTGATGTTCCAGATTATTCTCACTCATAACGAATCCTCGGGTCCAAGACAGCGTACAGAAGGTCCACCAGCAAATTGGCAACGATATAGATGAGCACCAAGGCTGTCGTGATCGACACAACCGTGCTTGGCTCGCCCTTCTTAATGCCGTCGAACAACATGCCGCCAATGCCCCTGATGTTGAAAATACCCTCGGTGACGATCGCGCCGCCCATGAGAGCACCGAGATCAGATCCTAGGAACGTCACCACGGGAATAAGAGAGTTGCGCAGAATGTGGCGGGTCATGACGGAGCCGTTACTCAAACCCTTAGCACGTGCGGTACGCACGAAATCAGCACTTGTGGTTTCGGAGATCGACTGGCGCGTCAAGCGAATGACATAAGCCAGGGACACACCGGACAACACCATGGCTGGCATGAGCAACGATCTGAACTCCACCTTTGGCCCCACCGTCACAGGAAGGAGTCCCCACTGCACACCCACAAAGAACTGTAGGAGGAATGCCATGACGAAGGTGGGCACTGCGATAAGCAGCATGGAGAAGACAAGAATAGTGGAATCGAAAATCTTGCCCTTACGAACGCCAGCAATGATTCCGAGGATAATACCGAAGATAGCCTCAATGGCAATGGCCATAAATGCGAGGCGGATGGTTGTGGGGAATGCCGTGGCCATGACCTCGGCGACGGGGCGCCCGGAGAATGTCTGGCCGAAATCTAAGGTGAAAACACCCTTGATGTAGAGCAGGTACTGCATCCAGAAAGGCTTATCCAGGTTGTATTCCGCGCGGATGCGCTCCTGAACTGCCGGATCCAAGCCCTTATCTCCACCCAATGCGGCGACCGGATCGCCAGGCATGAGATAGACCATCGCGAAGATGAGGAAAGTGGCGCCAAAGAAGACTGGGATAGTCTGCAGCAGTCTGCGCCCTAAATATCGAGCCATAGGTAACCTCTAGTAGTCCGTGCCAGAAACAAGCTCAGCACCCGTTCCGGCCACATTGAGGGTGGAGAAGAAATACCTCCCCACCCTCAATGGTTCTAGATCATGCGAGCGACGTAATTAGCTCGCCTTGGTGATGGCGTAGTACAGCGGAACTGAATTCCAGCCAAACGCCACGTTGTCGACGGACTCAGAATAGCCACCGAAAGCATTCTGGTACCAGAGCGGGATAGCCGGGAGATCCTTGAAGAGAACACCCTGGGCATCCGCAAGGAGCTTGTTTGCTTCCTCCGGGGATGAAGCCGCAGCCGCCTTGTTGAGGATGCCGTCGAACTCAGCGCTCGAGTAGTCGCCGTCGTTCGAACCTGCACCTGTTGCGAACAGCGGGGACAGGAAGTTGAAGGCAGACGGGTAGTCAGCCTGCCAACCGGTGCGGAAAGCGGTGGTGATGGTGCGGTTGGTGACCTCATCGCGCAGCGACTTGAAGTCAGGGTAGGCCTTACCCGAGGCATCAATACCGAGGGTGTTCTTGATCTGGTTGGTCACAGCGGTCACCCAAGCCTCGTGTGGGCCGTCGCCGTTATAGGAAATCTGGAAGGTGCCGTCCCATGGGGAAATGGCGTCTGCCTGTGCCCACAGCTCCTTGGCCTTAGCGGCGTCGAAATCGAGAACGTCAGAACCCTCGATCCCCTCCTGGAAGCCGTTCACCACAGGCGAGGTGAAGTCGACAGCCGGGGAACGGGTATCAGAGAAGATGGTCTTGGTGATCTCTTCGCGGTTGATGGCGTGCGAGATAGCCTGGCGGCGCAGCTGGCCTTCCTCACCCGAGAAGTGAGCGAGACGCTCCGGGATGGTGATGGTCTGGTTAAGCGCGGACGGCTGGTTAACAGCACGATCTCCAAGCTCATCCTGGAAGGTCTCTACGGCCGAATCCGGGATCTGATCGAGAACGTCGAGGTTACCTGCCAGCAGATCAAGGTAGGCCGGATCGTTCTCAGCGTAGAACACGAAGGTCACGCCACCGTTCTGAGCCTTGCGTCCACCCTCATAGCTCTCATTCGGCACAAGCTCGAGCTGAACATTGTGCTCCCAAGCCTTATCACCAGCAAGCTTGTAAGGGCCGTTGCCGATCGGGTTCTCACCGCCAGCCTTCACATCATCGAGCGTGGACTGCGGAAGCGGGAAGAAGGCGGAGTAGCCCAGGCGCAGCGGGAAGTCAGCTTCGGGCTGCTTGAGCTTGATGGTGAACTCGGTATCGCTGACAACAGTGAGACCGGAGATCTTGCCGTCGCCATCAGCATCGGCGCCGGACTCGTCCGTACCCTCAATCGGAGCGAAGAAGTTAACGGAAAGCATGCCACCGTCAGCTGAACCCAAGTTCCACGCGTCCACGAAGGACGACGACGTCACCGGGGAGCCGTCGGAGAAGGTCTGGCCTTCCTTGAGCTTGACCGTGTAGGTCTGCGAGTCATCGGTATCGATGGACTCAGCCATGTCATTGACGACGTCGCCATTAGCGTCGTAGTAGACAAGGCCAGCGAACAGCAGGTCGACGATGCGTCCGCCACCGACCTCATTGGTGTTGGCCGGGATGAGCGGGTTCTGTGGTTCGGTGCCATTTGCCAGCACCACGCCAGCAGTCTGAGCGGTCTCGCTACCACCGGTTGAGTCCGAAGACCCGGTGTCATTGCCACCCGAGCAGGCCGACAGCGTCAGTGCCAGCGCTGCTGGCACCGCCAACCATGCGCGCTTAAATTTCATGGTTCCTCCTAGCTGGATCCGAGGCCTTCCCCGACTCCAGTTCTATGGTGATTGAACAAGCAACATCCTAGCAGCGCTTTGTTGATAGCCCAGGCCCAAAGTCCGATGAAAATTTCAAGCCATGATTATCACGTCAAACGTTGAAATTACGCCACTTTATGGTGATAGAGATGCGGCATGTAGGAGTGCCCGTAACCTAAATGAAATATCAATGAATCACACCATCGCCACGAAAGAAAGCAAGAACCTACGTGGGCGGAGTATCTCCTACACCCTGACGTGGCTGAATGCCCAGGCCGGGACGCCGTCGTCGAAAAACCTTAGACCCCAAGAACTCAAGCTACTCGCTCCGAAGCGCCTCAACCGGATCCTTGCGGGATGCCGCAGACGAGGGAATGAGTCCGGCCAAGAAGGTGAGCGCCATGCTGATGGCCACCAGGATCGCGCCAGCCTGCCAGGGCAGCTGGGCAACCTGCTCCACGCCAAAACGCGCAGTGACAATAGCATTCACCGGAATCGTCAGGAGGACCGTCGAACCAATTCCGATCACACCGGCCACAAAGCCCACGATGAGAGTCTCAGCGTTAAAGACGCGGCGGATATCACGCTTAGATGCGCCGATGGAACGAAGAATACCGATCTCCTTCTTACGTTCCAGCACTGAGATATAGGTGATCACGCCAATCATGATGCTCGAAACAATAAGAGAAATAGAAACAAACGCGATGAGCACGTAGCTCACCACATTGACGATGGTGGTCACCGACGACATGAGCGTTCCCACGAGGTCCGTGTAGGTAATGACCTTCTCCTCGTTTCCGGAGTTCTGCATGCGCTCGTTGTAGTTATCGAGAGTATTAATGATTTCCGCTTTGGATTCAAAGTCCTTGGGATAAATATCGATCGCTGAGGGCCGCTCAAGATCCGCGTATCCGAGTTTCATCAGATTGCCGTCGAACGAACTCTGCGTCACTGTCATCATGGACATCATGAGTTCGCTGAGCTCCTCCTCCGACATGTTGAGCGAGAAGGCCTCCGTGAACTTGTCTTCGTCAATGCTCATGGCATTGGACATGTTGGTTGTTAGCTGGCCCATGAGATTTTCCATGGCAAAGCCAATCTGGGCCTCAAGCGCTGGCCCTACCTGCTCCGCCATCTGAGTGCCAATCGCCTGCATTGCCTGACCCATGTACTGCGCCATGGCATCTTCGAGCCGCGTTTGAATCGCCGCTGACTGCTGCTCCACCTGCGTCGTCACCGCGTCCGTTATGGCCGCGGTCACCTGCGTCATGATGTCGGTCCGCGCCGTATCGATTCCAGCTTCCGCATCTTGTTGAATCTCGCTGATTTCAGTGAGGATCTTCTTGCCCTCGGACGAATCAAGATAGGCTTCAAAACCCTTCTGAGGATCCGTGCAATTTTTGGTGTCAAGAGCGCAATACGAGGCGTAACCCGTCGCCAAATCCTGGGCGATACGCGTGACATCCTCCTGGGTCACCCCGATATCCACACCGCTAATATCGATACCGGCAATGATGGACTCCAGGTTGAGATCGAGATTGAGATCGCCGAAATCCATGCTCCCACTCGTTCCCAGATCGCCAAAAAGCGATCCAAGATCAAGCGTGGGGAGAGCAGACGGATCAAGGTTGAGCTCGGGCATCGAAATCTCAAGCACCGACGTATCAATGCTCAGCATCGACTCATCAATGGCAAAGGCGGAGGTCAAGGCCTCCTCATCCACCGTCATAACCTTGCTAAGGTCAAAATCCTCACGGTTGGGATTAGTTTCTTCATCCGCAAAAGTTCGTCCAGAAAAAACGTTAACGGACGGGTTCGCGAGCTGACGCTTGACGATATCCTTCTTAGCCGCATCGTCAATGAGACCCTTGGTAAGCGACGACGAATAATAAAGCCCCGGTTGCAGAGCGGTAACCGTGGCGCCTTCGCGAGGTTTCACCACTCCCGACACGTGGAGCGGCGCTCCATGTTCGACGAGATTCTTAACGAACTCGGTGTCCCCCGATTTATCGGTCCATACCCCGTACGTATCGTCATATCGGTAGTAATCCGAGGCGTTGACTAATGTAAATTCCACGTCCATCAGGTCGTCATAGCTGAACGTCAAGGCCGAATCCGGCGTGGTGATGTCTTCATCGTTGAGCAATTGTGAGACCATCCGGTCGAGTTCAGCCGGATCGCGCAACCCCATCGCGAACGCCATAAAGTCACTAATTGCGCCGTTGGATGTGAGAACGACGACGACGTCGCGCTCGTCTTTCGGCCAGGTTCCGGCGACGACGTCGTACTGCTGCTCCACGAGGTTTGTATCGTCAACAAGCTGATGGAAGACGTTGGTACTCATCGAGGCCGACACCAGGCTAGAAGTGGAATCGACACCCCCAAATCCAAGGGCCGAGAAGGACTTATCTGGATTGACCTGCCGGATGCCATGGGCATTGTTCGTGAAAATCTGTGGTGTGACATTGTAGGAGTATTGGATCGACTGCGTGTGATCAGTGATGCCGTCTCCGCCGTGATCGAGGAACTCCTTGAGGGACGCCAGATCATTTGAACCAACCGATTCAAACATCTTCGTCATCATCTGGATCTCACGGACAGAATCGGAGGCCGCGCCGTCGTCGTCCGAATTACCTCCCAAATCCGCGGAGGCTGCCATGATCGAGGTGAAATCCATGCCCTGACTTTGGATCGTCAGCGGGTAGACGGAGAGGGTATCCTCCTCGATGCTGCGGATGTAATCGTTGACACCGTTCGCGAGCGCGAGAATCGCGGCAATACCGATAATGCCGATGCTCCCCGCGAACGAGGTCATGAGCGTGCGGCCCTTTTTCGTCATGAGGTTCTTGAACGAGAGGGCGATGGCCGTCAAGAAGGACATGCTGGTCTTGCGGACCTGCTTGTCAGAGAGATGTTCCTCAGTTTCTGAGGGATTGAAGGGATCGGAATCGTCGGAGATGACACCATCGCGGAGGTTGACTATACGCGTGGCATATTCATCGGCTAGCTCTGGATTATGCGTCACCATGATGACGAGACGATCTTGAGCGATCTCCGTCAGGAGCGCCATGATCTGAACGCTGGTTTTGGAGTCAAGGGCACCGGTCGGCTCGTCCGCGAGGAGAATCTCCGGATCGTTAATGAGTGCACGAGCAATGGCCACGCGCTGCATCTGGCCGCCGGACATCTGGCTGGGAAGCTTACGAATATGGTCCTCGAGCCCAACACGCTCCAGGGCGGCAACCGCCCGCTCGCGGCGTTCGTCGCGCGAGACACCGGAGAGGGTCAGCGCCAACTCGACGTTTGCCAGGACAGTCTGATGGGGAATGAGGTTGTAGCTCTGGAAAACGAAACCGATACGGTTGTTTCGATACGCGTCCCAATCACGGTCGCGGTAATTCTCGGTGGGAACGCCATCAATAACGAGATTGCCCGAATCGTAGTGGTCAAGGCCGCCCACAATGTTGAGGAGCGTTGTTTTTCCTGAGCCAGAAGGTCCAAGAACGGCGACAAACTCGTTATCGCGGAACGAGATCGAGACATCATCCAGGGCGGTTTGCGTGAAATCCGCAGTGGTGTAGGACTTGCGGATGTTGAACAACTGCAGCATGGGCGCCTTCCAGAGAACTCCTCTGAGCCTACCGAAAAGTGAATCGACGACGACCGCGAAGGTCCCAGTTTTTCTCGCCGCGAACCTCTTTTCCCAGATGGTGGCCTCTTGAGACCAGCAGTGCCACATCCCACAAATGGAACCATATGACACAGGCCAGTCACCGAAGGTAGGGCAACCTTCGCGCAATATGTCCATCAATGGCAGGATAGAACAATGGTACGCATTCTTGTGACGGGAGCATCCACGGGGCTCGGTCTGCTCACGGCAAACACGTTAGCAGCACAAGGGCACGAGGTTATTCTGCACGCTCGGAATGAACAGCGCCTCTACAATCGAGACATCTCGAAAGCAATGGCGGACACCATCTTCGGCGATCTATCCAATCTCGACGAGGCCATTGGAATTGCCGAACAGGCCGAAAACTACGGCCGGTTCGACGCCGTCGTCCACAATGCTGGGGTGATCAACGGAGATGACCTGGTACCCGTCAACGTCGTTGCGCCCTACGTGTTGACCAGTCTCATGACTCCCCCATCGCGGGTCATTGTGCTCTCCAGCTCGATGCACCTATCCGGCTCGCCACGGCATGTCAGCGCTGGAATCGCAGGACACCGCAGAGTCAGTTACTCGGACAGCAAGCTTTTTGTTACCGCATGGACCATGGGTATGGCGTGGCGGTGGCCAAATGTTCTCTTCCACGCTGTCTGTCCGGGATGGGTGCCCACCCGTATGGGTGGAGCTTCCGCGCCAGACGATCTCACCGAGGGTCACCGCACGCAAGAATGGCTCGCCACAGCTCAAGAATCTACGATCACCCCTCGAACCGGCGGATACTGGCATCATATGCAGCCACGTGCGCCTCATCGAGCGGCCCTCAACGAGGAATTTCAGGAACAGGTTATTCGGGCGCTCGAGGCTCGCACCGGGATCGTGCTACCGGCGGCCCCGTAACTTCGGCTCGTCATTGCCTTAGCCACAGCTCCTCATTGCCTTAGTTTTCGCCCGCCGATGCTTAAGGCCTCAACTTCTTGAGGCCCCACCCCGGTGTCACTTTGACGCGCCACAACCTCGGTTCACCGCCTCTTCGCCACCAGGCCTCTTCAGCCCACGACGTTCGCTTCCACCCAGTCTCGCAGGTACTTAAGCGGCTGAGACGCCGATC
>RRZU012675497.1_pt1 | contig 14594 bp, 12 predicted proteins | sample 2165561 | NCBI WGS metagenome assembly RRZU01 (sample SAMN10456909, study PRJNA506462) | wastewater metagenome | isolation source: wastewater sludge | place: USA: Moscow, Idaho
CACGAGCACCGCCAACAGCGTGACCCTGCAAAGTCAAGTGCAGTTGTCGCAGATCTTGCCTTCATTGACACCCCCCAATGCCGAAGGCACGGATGACTACATTTATCTCTCGTCCATGTCAGGCACAGACTTGGCGGTGGGCAACGCTTTCCCCGGTGAGTTTCAGCAGTTCACCTTGAGCGCAGGCAGTGCGCTGGTGGTGCGCGGCTCCCTGTCTGGCAGCTACACGCTCGACGGCACGGCCCTCAAGACTGGGTTGGAGGCCAGCGGTTACACCGACTGGAGCATTTATCACACGGGCGCGGCTGACGCCAGTTTTGTCATGGCGGCCCAGTTCTCCGATTTGTCCGCAGAGTCAGCAGGTTTCGAAGGGCTGATCGGAAATCAGGTCAACGGCATCTTCGCTCAACTGGTGGACAATGGAGGCACCTCCCTTAATAGTGCCGATGTTGAACTGCTCCTCCAAACGGCCAGCTCGCGTGACTTTGAATTCACGCTGACCAACCTGGGCGACACCGACATGACCGGACTGCTCGCCTTGAACCTGGGCACCTACAGCGACCTGAGCGTATCTGCCAACCGCATCTCCTTGGGGACCCCACCGATCGACATCCCCGCCATCCCCGAGCCCTCCACCTACGCCCTGATGGGCCTGGGCCTAGTCGGCATCACGGCCGTGGCGCGCCGTCGTCGCCACACAGCCTGACGGCTCCCAGCCACCCAAGGCAAAAGGCCGGTTGCATCACGCACCCGGCCTTTTTTGTCATCTCTGTGCCACCCACACAGGCGGCACACAATCACGCCTAACGCTTACTGCTTGACGGCTTCCACCTGGATCACCAGCTTCACGTCGTTGGGGATGAAGGGCAGGCCGTAGGTCATGCCGAACTTCTCGCGCTGGATGGTGGTCTCGAAGTCGCCACCGCACACCTCGCGCTTGAGCATCGGGTTGTCGTAGCAGCCAAAGTTGTTGGCCGACAGGGTGACGGTGTGGGTCTTGCCCAGCAGGGTCAGGTCACCCACCACGGCGCTCACCTTGTCGCCGTTGAAGATGAAACGGCTGCTCTTGAAGGTGGCCTGGGGGAAGGCTTCGGCGTTGAAGAAATTCTTGCCCTTGAGGTGGCCGTCAAAGTTGGCGGTGCCGGTGTTGATCGAGGCCATGTCCAGCGTGAGGTCCACCGAGCCAGTCTTGGCGACCTTGTCCAGCGTCACGGTGCCCGACTTCTTGTCGAAACGGCCGCGGTTGGTCGAGGTGCCGAAGTGCTTGGCCTCGAAGGTCACGAAGGTGTGGGTCGGGTCGATGGCGTAGGTCGCCGGGGCAGCGTGGGCGGCACCCACAACGGCCAGGGCGGAAGCGGCCAGAACGGAAGCAATCACGGTACGGGTCATGTCAGATCTCCTGAAAAGTAAGCGTGCCGGGTCGGCAGCAGAAAAAAACGGTTGAAACCACCATACAGCAAGCAGGTGCTGCATCACAGCGGCGGCACGCCTTGCAGCACCAGCTTGAACTGCACCTGCACCTCATTGGCCACGATGGACGTGTCGGTCCAGTCGCCCTCGCCAATGCGGTAGTCCAGGCGCTTGAGCGTGAAGGCGCCCGTTGCCGTGCTCAGGCCCTTGGCCTGGGTCAAGGTCACCGGCAGCACCAGGTCACGCGCCTGGCCCTTGATGGCCATCTTGCCGCGCACCTGGAACTTGCCGCCGCCCAAGGCCTGGATGGCCGTGGACTGGAAGGTGGCCTTCGGAAACTTGGGCACGTTGAACCACTCGGCTTTGGGCAGTTCGGCATCGGCGTCGGCATTGAGCGAGACGCTGCCCAGGTCCAGCTCAAAGGCGATCTTGCTGGTGGCCAGGGCCTTGGGATCGAACGCGACCTGGGCCTGGAAGCGCTTGAAGCGGCCCTGCAAGGGCACGCCCAGTTGCTTGGCCACGAAGGTCACTTCGCTCTGGGCTGGCACCAGGGTCTGACCAGCGGCGTGGGCCGACAGGCCCCAGCCCGCAGCACTCAGCGCCACGGCGCGCAACAGGGTACGGCGAGAAAACATGGTCGGCATCCTTGCAAAAAGAGGACAGAAACAATCGGCGGTTCAACGGCCAGGGCGCATGCGCTCGATCAGGCCATCGCGGTCGATAAACTGGTGCTTGAGGGCGGCGGCCACATGCAGCACCACCAGGCCGATCAGACCATAGGCCGCCAGGGCGTGTAGGGGCTTGAGCACCGTGGCCAGCGACTCACTGACCGGCACCCAGTCCGGCAGCGGCAGCACGCCGAACCACACAATGGGGTAGCCCTTGGCCGAGCTGTAGGCCCAGCCCAGCAGCGGCACCGCGAAGAACAGCAGGTACATCAGGTGGTGGGTGCCGTGGAAAGCCACACGCTGCCAAGTCGGCATGGCCTGCTCGATGCGCATGGGCAAAGCCGGAGGGCGGTGCGTCAGACGCCACACCAGCCGCCACACCGACAGCGCCAAAATCGTCACCCCGGCCCACTTGTGCCAGTTGACCAGTTTGAGCTTGGCAAGGGAAAACGGCAGGTCGGCCATGTACACGCCCACCGCAAAGACAGACAGAATGAACACCGCCAGCACCCAGTGCAGCACGATGGCCATCAGGCCGTAACGCGGCTCGGTGCGCGTGATGGAAGTCATGTGAGCCGTCTCCAAAAGATCAACTTGATGCACATCACTGTAACGACCCCCTTTTCGCCCCAGGTTGAGACCGGTTCACGCCTTGCTTCAATTTTTGTGAACAACCCCTTTCAGGCGACCTTCGGGTTTTACCCCCACCCTACCCCCTGATTTGGGCTTGTGTCCGCCTTCCCGATGGCACATGATGGAGTCAAAACCTTCTACATGCACGCACCTGCCTTTTTCCGTCAAATCGCTCACCTGATCCTGGGCTCGGAGCGCAAGCAACAGCTGCGCATCTCGCGCTCCCTGACCGCCGCGTTCGTCTTTCTGGCCTGCATCGGCCTGCAGGTCTACGCCTACCGGCACGGTTTCATGGAGGTGCAGTACGTCTGGCGCCTGTCCATCGTCATCGTCGTCAACATCGTCTTCTGGTACGCCCTGCTGCGCTCCGGGCTGAACCTGCGATTCCGGGATCCGGCACTCACCTTGCCCCAGGTCCTCGCCGCCCTGACCATCATCGTCTACGCCTACTCGGTGACGGGGCGCATCCATGGTTCCATCATGATGCTGCTGACCCTGGTGCAGGTGTTCGGCATCTTCAACATGAGCCAGCGTGATTCACGCCTGGCCGGTTTGTACAGCCTGGGCCTGATGGGTTGCGCCATGGTCTACAAGACCCAGACCGACCCCACCAACTACCCCTATCAGGTCGAAATCGCCCACTTCATCCTGATCGCGGCCATCTTGCCGACCATCTCCAGTCTGGCGGCGCAGCTCAACAACATGCGCACCCGCCTGCAAAGCCAGAAAAACGAGCTGGCCCAGGCCCTCACCCGCATCCAGATCCTGGCCACCCGCGACGAGCTCACCGGCCTGTTCAACCGCCGCCACATGCTCGATGTGCTGACTCAGCACCAAAAGCGCCTGATCCGCTCTGGGCACCACCGTTTCTGCCTGGCGCTGCTCGACATCGACCACTTCAAGCGCATCAACGACACCCATGGTCATGGCGTGGGCGACGAGGTTCTGCGCGAGTTTGCCGCCACGCTGCAGCGTGCCCTGCGCGACACCGACGTGCTCGCCCGCTGGGGGGGCGAAGAGTTCCTGCTGCTGATCAACGACACCTCGCCCGACCTGGCCATCATCGGCGTGGACCGGGCCCGTGAGCTGCTGGCCGCCAGCCCCTTGCTGCCGCACATGCCCGACCTGAAGGTGACGTTCTCGGCCGGCTTGACCGGGTACGACAACGTGGAAGAGCTGAACACGTGCATCGACCGCGCGGATCAGGCCTTGTACCGTGCCAAATCAGAAGGACGTGACCGCACCGTGATCGCTGACCCACCTCCCCCTCAAGTGGGAGCGACAGGCACACAACGTCTGGCAGCGGCACACTGAGGCCCTGCCTGTCATCCGGACGCTCTGCCCATGCCCACCTTCGAGGCCCCATCCCCTGCCGAGGGTGAGGGGCCATGCCACCAAATCTTGCAGGACCTCGACATCGGCCTGGTGCGAGTCAACCTCGAGGGCTACATCCTGGAGCTCACCCCGCGTTTCGCCACGCTGCTGGGGCTGCCCCCCGACGGTCGCCCTGACGCGACGGTCGGCCTGCACCTGGCCGACATCACGCCCCCACAAGACCTCGCCGCCACACTGACCCAGATGGAGGCGGCCCTGGCCGGCGAGCGCCAGCCCTGGGTCTTGCCGCCACGCCAGACCCGGGTCGATGGGCGCGCCATCTGGGTGCACCTGCAGATGACGCTGCTGCGCGATGCGGAGGGCCGGCCCTTGCAGTTCGTGGGCATCGCACACGAGGGTGCGCCGCCAACCGACGCCCTGCCCGACACCTCGGCCACGCCCGTCGCCCACCACGATGGGCGTCCCGGCGACGGCTTCGACGTCATCGCCGGCATGAGCCATGCCCTGCGCACCCCCCTCAACGCCATCCTGGGTTTCGCCCAGCTCCTGCGGGTGGATCCCGGCGAGGGCCTGAGCGCCGGCCAAAGCGAGAAAGTCGCCCACATTGAACAAGCGGGGGCCCACCTGCTGGCCCTGCTGTCCGACGTCATCGACCTCGCCCGGCTCGAAGCCCGGCGCCTGCCGCTGCAGATCGAACTGCTGCCCCTGGCGCCACTGCTCGATGAGGCCCTGGCCAGCGTCGCGGCAGAGGCCGAGCAGGCGGGCGTGTCACTGCGTGTGCGTCTGCCTGAAGACGCCATGTGCGTCTGGGCCGACCGTGATCGTCTGCGTCAGGTCCTGCGCAAACTCTTGCACCATGCCCTGCGCGCACCGGGAACCGGGGGCCTCGTCCTGCTGGAGGTGCAGTCCCTCCACCACCAGGTGGCCCTCACGGTCAGTGACACCCTGCATGAGCTGAGTGCCGCGCAGCAGGCGGATTTGTTCCAGCTGCCCGCAGCGGGACGTGACCCCGGCGACGGTGACGGCACGCACCTGGATCTGCACATCGTCCAGCGTCTGGTCGAGTTGATGCAGGGGCGTGTCGAGGTGAGCAGCGCGGCGGGCTTGGGTACCCGGCTGCGCGTCTGGTTGCCGCAGGGGCAGACCCTGCAGCCGCTGCCCGAAGAGGCCTTTGCCCCCACCCGATCGGCCTTTGGCGACCTGGAGGGTGTGGCGGGCGATCAGCCGCTGACCGTGCTCTATGCCGAAGACAATGTGGTCAACATCGAACTGGTGCGCCAGGTGATGCGCATGCGCCCGCAGTGGCGTCTGGAGGTGGCCTATTGCGGCCAGGACGCCATCACGATGGCCTTGCGCGACCCGCCCGACCTGCTCCTGCTCGACATGCACCTGGGTGACATGAGCGGGCTCGATGTCTCGAACGTGCTCACCCGTCAGCCCCACACCGCCGGCATCCCGCGCGTGGCGCTGTCAGCCGACGTGCTGCCGGACCTGGTCCGCGAGGCCCGTGCCCAGGGCTTTGTGGACTACCTGAGCAAGCCGCTGGACGTGGGCCGCCTGCTGCGGCTGCTCGATCGGGTGTCTCAGCTCAAGGCGCCGTGAGCGTTGGGCCGCCGGCCTGCGTTGCAACACCGCGCGCCCGCTCAGCCCGCCAGTTCGGTGAAGAAGCGGCCGCCATGGAACACCAGCGGGGCCACGCCCACGCGGCGGCGGCAATGCGCCACGCGCCCGACGAACACGATGTGATCACCGGCCTCGTGCTGACCATGGTGGCTGCACTCGAAGACGGCAGCCGCCCCGTCGATGACCGGCGCACCGGTCAGCCCCGGACGCCAGGCCGTGCCCTCGAACCGGTCGATGCCACGGCGGGCAAAGCGCTCGGCCAGCAGACGCTGATCGGCCGCCAGCACATTGATGGCGTAGTGCGTGGCCGAGCGAAAGCCCGCCAAGGTGGTCGACTGGCAGCCCAGGCTCCACAGCACCAGCGGGGGCGACAGGGACACGGAGTTGAAGGAGTTGGCCGTCAGCCCCACCAGTTGGCCCTGTGCATCGCGCGCGGTGACGATGGTCACCCCGGTGGCGAACTGGCCCAGGGTCGCACGCAGCTCTTCTTGGGTGAATGGGGGCGAATCGGACGGCAGGCTCATGTCGGCTTTCGTGGCAAGGGGCACAGTGTAGTGCGCTCAGCGGCGGCGTGCCGGGCCCATGCGATACACCCACACCGCACGCCCCCCCGGCAGGTCCAGGCGCGCGTGCGCGGGCACCGGCCGGCCCTGGGCGTCCACGGCCTCGAACGCCAAGCTCACCAGCCAGGTGCCAGTGCGCATCTCGGCGCGGGCCTTGGCCAAGGCGCGGGGCATCGTCTCGGGGCGTTGGAACAGGTAGACCAGTTCGCAGTCGCCCCAGTCCTCGGCCCACATGTCGCCCTGGCGCACGTGGGCAAAGCGGCAACGCAGCGCCGCCACAGTGCGCCACAGCCAGCTCCACTCCACCCCGGTCAAGCGGGCCTGCGGATAGGCTGCGTGCAGCTCGATCAGGCCATCGCCCATGCCGCATCCCGCATCGTGCACGCGCCCCGTCGGCGTGCGCAAGGGCGCCTGCCGCGCCAGCTCGCGCAAGGCCCCGCGGGGGGTGGGAAAGACGGGAGCGTCACGCCAGGCGCGCAGGGGATAGGCCAGCAGCAGCACAGCCAGGGGCAGCAGCCACCAGACCGCCGCCACGCCCGTGCCCTGGCCCAGCGCCAGCACGCTCAAAGGGAAGCCACCCGCCACCCACAGCTGGCGCCAGACCGTGCCCGCCACCATGGGCCACAGTGCAGCCAGCGCCCCCAGCGCCGTCGGCAGACCCAGGCAAGCCCACAGCGGGGCGCCTGCCGCGCGCAAAGCCCAGGCCAGGGCCCAGGCCAGGCCCCACACCCACAAGGCCGCCAGCGGCCAGGTGAGCAGGCGGGTCAGCCCGGCGTGCATGCGCACAGGCGGGAATCAGGCTTCGCCACGCCCACCGCGCAGCTTGTCGATCAGGCCGTTGAGCTCTTCAAGGCTGCCGAACTGGATCGCCACTTCGCCTTGCAGGCCGCGTGCGCTCTGGCGCCTGGTGCGGATCTCGACCTGGGCGGTCAGCAGGTCCGACAGCTGCTCTTCCAGGCGCTGCACGTCCCGCGACTTCTCGCTTTTCACGCGCAGCAAGGGCGCCTGGCGACCGACGCCCTGCACCTTGGCGACGAGTTTTTCGGCCTCGCGCACATTGAGCTTCCTGGCGATCACCTCGTGGGCCGTGGTGATCTGCAGGGCCTTGTCCAGCGGCAACAGCGCGCGGGCATGGCCCATGTCGATGTCACCGGCCATCAGCATGCTCTGCACCGGCTCGGCCAGGTTGAGCAGGCGCAGCAGGTTGGACGCGGCACTGCGCGAGCGGCCCACGGCCTGGGCGGCCTGCTCATGGGTGAGGCCGAACTCGGCCGTCAGGCGCTGCAGGCCCTGGGCCTCTTCCAGCGGGTTGAGGTCCTCGCGCTGGATGTTCTCGATCAGGGCCATGGCGGCGGCGGCCTCGTCGGGCACGTCCTTGACCAGCACCGGCACCTCGGTCAGGCCGGCCAGCTTGGCCGCACGCGAGCGGCGTTCGCCCGCGATGATCTCGTAGCGGCCCTCGCCAATCGGTCGCACCAGGATGGGCTGCATGATGCCCTGGGCCTTGATGCTTTCGGCCAGCTCGTAGAGTGAGCCCTCGTCCATGCGCGTGCGCGGCTGGTACTTGCCCGCCTGCATCCGGTCCAGACGCAGGACCGAAGGCGCCCCCTCGGCCGATGCGGGAGCGGTGTCGCTGACTTTGGGGCCCAGCAGGGCCTCCAGGCCCATGCCCAGGCCTTTGGATTTCTTGGTCGCCATAGATTGGGATTGTCCCTTGTTTCGCACCCATTGCCGGCCCTGCTATCCCATAATGGGTCACATGGATGCACACGGCCCCCCTTCCGCTGCCGCGTCTCCCAGCCCCTCAGGGGCTGAGGCGCAGAGTGAGCTCGACCGCCTGCGCACCGCCCTGGCCCTCAGCCAGGCCCGCGAGGCCGAGCTGAACGCCCAATTGCAACGCCAGGAACAGCTGGTGCAGGGCCTGAGCCGACACGTGCCCGGCGGCCTGATGATGCTGGACCGCCTGCCCGACGGCCACCGCCACATCCCCTACGCCAGCGATGGCCTGTTCACGCTCTTTGATCTGGACCCCGCCCTGGCGCAGGATCCCGACGCCCTCTTCCTGGCGCTGGTGCAGCGTGTGCACCCCGATCACCGCAGCATGATTCAGCGGTGGGAGGTGGCGGCGGCGGCCGGCGCCCCCGTGCTCAGCGGCGACTTCCAGATCGTGTGCGCCAATGGCGAGGAGCGCTGGATCGCGATGCAACTGGGCATCCAGCTCAACGACGATGGTCACCGCATCTGGTACGGCATGCTGCAGGACGTCACGGTGCGCCAGAAAATGGCCCAGCGCCTGGTGGAGCGCGATGTGCTGCTCAAAAGCCTGGGGCGCAACCTGCCCGGCGTGCTCTTCAAGGTCTGGGTGTCGCCCCAGGGTGAGCGACAACTGCAGTACGTCAGTGCGCAGGTCAAGCAACTGTACGAGCTGCCCGACAGCACCCAGCCGGGCGACTGGCAGCGCCACTACGAGCGCATCCACCCCGATGACGTGGCGGGCGTGCGTCAACTGATGACAGGGCAAGGCCTCGACACCAGCAAGCCGATCTCGTACGAGTACCGTGTGCAACTGCCCTCGAAGGGCTTGCGCTGGCTGGCCGGTCAGGTCATGCCGATGCCCGAGGCCGATGGCAGCGTATCCTGGTACGGCTACACCTCGGACGTCACCGAGCAGAAGCTCTATGCCGACGCGGTGATCTCTGCCGAGGCTGCCGAGCGGGCCAACCGGGCCAAGAGCGAGTTCCTCTCGCGCATGAGCCACGAATTGCGCACGCCGCTCAATGCCGTGATCGGCTTTGCGCAGCTGCTGCAAATGGACCGCAGCACCGAGTTCGGCGAGACGCAGCGCGGCCATGTGCACCTGATCGAAAAAGCCGGCCAGCACCTGCTGGCGGTGCTGGGCGATGTGCTGGACCTCTCTCGCATCGAAGCCGGCAGCCTGCCGCTGAACATCACGGCGCAAGACAGTGCCCACGTGGTCGATGACGCCCTGCACCTGGTCTCCGATCTGGCGCGCCGCCACCGCATCACGCTGCACACCGAGGGCATGGTGCCGCATCTCGCGGTGCGGGCCGACCGGGTGCGTCTGCGCCAGGTGCTGGTCAACCTGCTGGTCAACGCCATCAAGTACAACCGCCCCGGGGGACAGGTGGCCCTGAGCAGCTGGCGGGACGGCGGCCGCATCATGCTGGAGGTGCGCGACTCCGGCATCGGCATGGACCCCACGCAACTGGCCCACCTGTTCGAACCTTTCAACCGCCTCGGGGCCGAGCGCACCGGCATCGAGGGCACCGGCATCGGTCTGGTGATCGTGCAGCGCCTGGTGACGCTGATGCAGGGTCAGATCGAGGCCCACAGCGTGCCCGGTCAGGGCAGCTGCTTTCGGATCTGGTTGCCGGCCGCTTCAGAAACGCCCGCCGACTCCGTCGCCATGCCACTGGACGATACCCCGACCACCCCATCCACGGACACCCCCATGACCGCCACCATCCTCTACGCCGAAGACAACGAGGTGAACGTTCTGCTGGTGCAGGAGGTGATCCGCATGCGACCCCAATGGCAACTGCAGGTGGGCCGCAATGGCGCCCAGGCCTTGGCGCTGGCCCAGGCCCAGCCCCCCGACCTGATGCTGGTGGACATGCACCTGGGCGACATGAGCGGCTTCGATCTGGCCGACGCCCTGGACCGGGACGGTCGCCTGCGCGCGGTCCCCCGCGTGGCCCTGTCGGCCGATGCCATGCCCGACCGCATCCATGCGGCCGAGGCACGCGGGTTCAAGGCCTACCTGACCAAGCCGCTGGACGTGATGGCCTTGCTACGCTGCCTGGACGAGTGCCTGCCCTCAGGCCTGCACGCTGACTGAGGCCGGGGCCGCGGTCTGCGCGGCACGGGCCACCACCTCGTGGGCAAAGGCCACAAAGGCCTGCGCCCCCTTGCTGGCCGGGTCGAACACCACACCGGGCACGCCATAGCTGGGCGCTTCGGCCAGGCGCACATTGCGCGGGATCACGGTGTCGAACACCTTGTCGCCGAAGTGATCCTTGAGCTGTTCGCTGACCTGCTGCTGCAAGGTGATGCGCGGGTCGAACATCACGCGCAGGAGGCCAATGAGGGTGAGTTCTCGGTTGAGGTTGGCGTGCACCTGCTTGACTGTGTTGACCAGATCGGTGAGGCCTTCGAGCGCAAAATACTCGCACTGCATCGGCACGATCACGCCATGCGCACAGGTCAGCCCGTTGAGGGTGAGCAGACTCAGCGACGGCGGGCAATCGATCAGCACGAAGTCGTAATCGGCCGCAGCGGCCTCCAGCGCGGTCTTGAGGCGCCGGTCGCGCCGCTCCAGCGTCACCAGCTCGATCTCGGCCCCGGCCAACTCCCGGTTGGCCCCGATCACGTCGTAGCCACCCTTGGGGCTGCGCACCCGCGCCTCGGCAACCGTCGCGTCTTCCAGCAGGACATCGTAGACGCTGTGCGTCAGGGTGCGCTTGTCCACGCCCGAGCCCATGGTGGCGTTGCCCTGGGGGCCCAGGTCAATGATCAGCACACGCTGACCGTTCTGGGCCAGGCCAGCGGCCAGGTTGACGGTGGTGGTGGTCTTGCCCACCCCGCCTTTTTGGTTGGCAATGCAGAAGATGTGCGGCATGGGGGCATTATCCCTGCTGCACGGCCACCGCGCTCACCGAGATGGCGGACGCACAGGCTTCTTCGTGGCCAACTTCGTGGTGGGCTTCTGGCCCGGTTTCGCTGCCGCCTTGCCCGACGCCCGGCGCGGCGCCTGCTTGCCCCCGGTCTGGGCGCGGGACTTCACGGTCGCCTTCGGGGTCACACGTGGCGGCGGTGTTTCACGTGAAACACGGCGCGAGGGGGCCGTGCTGCGGGCCGACGGCACCGCCGTACGCGGCGCAGACGCAGACGCAGACGCAGACGCAGCAGCTTGCCCTCGCTTTGCCTGAGTGCCCTGCCCTGCCAGCTCTGACTGAACCTTTCGCTTGGCAGGCACCCTTTCGCTGACGCGCCCCTCACGATGGGCTGCCTTGGGCGTGGGCAATGGCGCCCGACCTTGCTGGGCGGTCGACTTGGTGATCGACTGTGCGGCGATCTTGGCGGATGACGTGTCCGCCGTCTTCCTCGGCACCTTCGACGACACTTTCGCCGGCGACTTGTCCCGCTTCTGGCCGACTTTGCTGACCGCCCCCGATGAACGCATCGGCTCCGCGGACGAACGGGCGTCGGCCCGGCTTGCAGGCACGGCGGCGCGGCTGCGTGAACGCTCGGCCCGCACGCTGGCGGACGGCGCCGCAGGCGGACTCACTCGTCCGCGCGAAGCCACCGAGGCGGCCGGACTCGACTGGCGCGCCGCGCGCTCGCCACTCGCGGCTGTCGGGCGCTGGACCTCTGGCGACACGCCCGCGCGAGAACCCGGGCGAGACGCCCCTGCCGCCGGGACCTGCGGCAGGCTGCCTTGCCGCTGGCCCGGCACCGGTGTCATCGGCAACTCGAACAAGAGCTCGCCTCGGTCTCCGGGTGGCGGCGCCACCTCACGGGCCTGACTGACCTCGGCCGCCCACCCCCCTGCTGGCGCCCACAGGGCGACGCCACCCAGGCACAGGGCCCACCCCAGGCCGGTGCGCATCCCCATCATGCGACCCCCTGCGCCTCACCCTCAGGCCGCATCCAGACCAGGCAGCGCTCCGCATCCAGGCCCGGCACCTGCAACGGTTCCACGTGAAACACCGCCACATCCGCCGGCAACTCGGCCAGCTCCTCATCGGGGGCCCTGCCCTTCATGGCCATCCACACCGCCCCCTCGGACAGCAGGCTGCGGGTCAGCTTGACGAAATCCGGCAGCGAGGCAAACGCACGCGAGGTGATCAGCTCATAGCGACCTTGCAGTTGCTCGACCCGGGCGTGCTCGGCCTTCAGGTTGGGCAGGCGCAACTCGGCCGCCACCTGGCGGATGAAGGCGGCCTTCTTGCCCACGGTGTCCACGCAGGTGACCTGGACCTGAGGGCAGCAGATGGCCAGGACCACGCCGGGCAACCCGCCCCCGCTGCCCACGTCCAGCAAACGGGGCGGCGTCTCACGACCCAGCAAGTCGGCAGTGTGCAGGTGCCGCAGCAAGGGCGCCAGCACCCGCAGGCAGTCGCTCAGGTGGTGACTGAGCATTTCGGACGCGTCGCGCAAGGCCGTGAGGTTGAAGGTGCTGTTCCAGTGCGCCAGCATGACCATGTAGGCCGCCAGTTGCCGCTGCTGCACCTCGCTCAGGGCCTCACTCAAGGTCTGCTCCCCCACCCCCGCAGGCAGTTGTGCCAGCACAGGCGGCAAGGCCTCCAACCACTGCGCCTCGGTCCACACCTCCGTGGGCCGCGACGGCACGGGGCGCCTCATCGGCGCCGCCTTGCGCGCCGGCGCGCTCACCTTGCCCCCGCGCAACTCGTAGGCGGTCAACACGCTGTGGTCCACCGCACCAGGGCGATGCCCCCGCCCGCCACCGCCGCCGGACTTGCCGCCTGGGCCCCGTTTGTTCATTGCCATCACTGTGTCCTCTGCCCCACCATCGCACAGGTGTGCGCGCACGGTCGGGCCATTCATGTTCTGTTCACATCACCAGGCGGCCACGGTCACGGCACGCGCCCACCCGGACCAGGCCGGCTCAGGCCTGCGGCGCGGCAGGCTCGCCCTGCCCCTCGGTGGTCGCAAAGCCCTTGAAGCGCCCCTTCTTCAGGTGGATCAGCAGCAGCGACACCGCCGCTGGCGTGATGCCCGAAATGCGGGACGCCTGCCCCAAGGTCTCGGGGCGGTGCTTGCTCAAGGTCTGGCGCGCCTCGAAACTCAGGGCCGACACCTGCAGGTAATCCAGGTCCGCCGGCAGTTTCAGGTTCTCGTAGTACGACGCGCGCTCGACCTCGTCATTCTGCTTGTCGATGTAGCCCGCGTACTTGATGCTGATCTCCACCTGCTCGATGACCGCATCGGCCAGCGCATCGCCAAGCTCGGCACGCAGGGTCGCGCGGTTCGGTGTTTCACGTGGAACACCCGCCCCGCCCTCGGTCGAGGCGGTTTTGCCGGCTTCAGCTCGCAAGTCGGCGTGGCGCGCTGCAGCGATCGCCCCCACCTCGTTGATCTGGTCGTAGCTCACCCCAGGGCGGCGCAGCAGGTCACCCAGGTTGTACTCGCGCTCCAGCGCCTTGCCCAGCAGGCGCTCGGCATCCAACGCCGGCAGCGTGGCGGGGCGCACCCAGGTGGCTTTCAGGCGCGCTGTTTCACGTGAAACAGCGTCGCGCTTGCGGTTGAAGGCGGCCCAGCGCACGTCGTCCACCAGGCCCAGCTCACGGCCGACCTCGGTCAGGCGCATGTCGGCGTTGTCCTCGCGCAGCTGCAGGCGGAACTCGGCCCGGCTGGTGAACATGCGGTACGGTTCGGTCACGCCCTGGGTGATCAAGTCGTCCACCAGCACGCCCAGGTAGGCCTGGTCACGGCGGGGCGTCCAGGCTTCACGGCCCTGGGCCTGCAAGGCCGCGTTCAAGCCGGCGAACAGCCCTTGCGCCGCAGCCTCTTCGTAGCCAGTGGTGCCATTGATCTGGCCAGCCAAGGACAAGCGCTGGCTGGCCTTGGTCTCGAAGCTAGCCTTCAGCTCGCGCGGGTCACCGTAGTCGGACTCGAGCGGGTGGCCTCGGCGCGGGACGTAGGGGTTATCTAGGCCCGGCATCGTGCGCAGAGCGTTGAGCTGGATGTCAAAGGGCAGCGAGGTGCTGATGCCGTTCGGGTAGAACTCGTTGGTCGTCAGGCCCTCGGGTTCCAGGAAAATCTGGTGCGAGTCCTTGTCGGCGAAACGGTTGATCTTGTCCTCGATGGACGGGCAGTAGCGCGGCCCCACCCCTTCGATCACCCCGGTGAACATTGGACTGCGGTCGAACCCCGAGCGGATGATGTCGTGCGTGCGGGTGTTGGTGTCGGTGATCCAGCAAGGCAACTGTCTGGGGTGCTGCGCGGGCGAGCCCAGGAAGCTGAACCCCGGCACCTCGGGTCCGCTGGGCGCCGATGCGCCCCACTGGCCCACCAGCGGCACGCCGTCACCGGGTTGCTCGGTCAGCTTGCTGAAGTCGATGCTGCGCCCGTCGATGCGCGGCGGGGTGCCGGTCTTCAGGCGGCCCTGCGGCAGCTTCAGCTCCTTCAGGCGTGCCGACAGCGACACCGCCGGCGGATCGCCCGCGCGCCCCGCACTGTAGTTGTTCAGGCCCACGTGGATCTTGCCGTCCAGGAAGGTGCCCGCCGTCAGCACCACGGTGCGGCCCTTGAAGCGGATGCCCACCTGGGTCACAGCGCCCACCACGCGGTCGCCCTCCACCATCAGGTCGTCCACCGC
>RRZU012311162.1_pt1 | contig 14586 bp, 12 predicted proteins | sample 2165561 | NCBI WGS metagenome assembly RRZU01 (sample SAMN10456909, study PRJNA506462) | wastewater metagenome | isolation source: wastewater sludge | place: USA: Moscow, Idaho
ACTATGAAGTGCTTTCCGTTCAACGCAATGCTCCTCACTGGATCAAAGCGCTGACTCGCTTCGGCTTCATCTCTGCCGCCGCCTGATTTGCCATCGCCTAAAGCAATGTGCTTCAGTGGTCAGAGACTCGGCTACCTTCGAAGCCGTCTCTTCCACGTTAAGCTACTTCCATCTCGCCGTCGGGAATTGTCAGCCTATTCCTTTACCGCCTTACCGAGCTTCGTACGCAGATCAATCAACCCTTGCTGATTAGCCGGATTGCCAACGAGTATCGGGCGCTCCTTGAACGCCTTGTTCACTACACTCTTGCTCGAGTCAAACCCCTCGAAGTGAAGTCCGGTTAGATCGGCCCAGGTGTGGATGAAATTGGAAAGCTGATAGGTGCGGTTGAGATACCCGTTCAAACGAGGCTTTTCGGCCGCCTTCCACTGATCTGAATACCACAGGAAAAACGGCACTGTGTACATCGGCGGCGTCGGGCTGCCTTCATTACGGCCAATGAAATCGTGCTTCGGCCAGTCGAAGACATCTTCGCCGTGATCGGAAAAATAAGTCATCATCGACTTGCCGCCCGCACCAGCCAACTCAGCGATCAGACGGCTCATCACATAATCGTTGTACAGGATAGCGTTATCGTATTCATTGATCATTGAGGCTTGTGCCTCAGTAACCCAATCCGGCAGATTCGTCCGATTCTTGAAAACATTGAATTCGGGCGGGTAACGGTACTCATAGCGCATGTGAGCACCGAGTAAATGGACAACGATGAACCGGCGCTCAGCACCATCGTTGAGAACACGCTTGAACGGCTCGAGCACATTACCGTCAAACTGGTAAGAGTTTTGCGAGCGACTGTGATTGAGGTAAACCTGCTCATCCATTTGTTGCGAAAAGCTCGTCAGCATCGTATTGCGCTGAGTTAAAGTCTGCTGGTTGGTAATCCAATAGGTCTTGTAACCGGCCTGCTTCATGATATTCATTAGCGAAGGCTTGGTCAGATACAGATCGGGATTTTCCTGGTCAGCGAAGGTCAGTATCTGCTGCAGGGCTTCAATGGTGTAAGGACGCGAAGCAAATGCCTGATTGAAGATAAGCAGCTGATCGCGCATCGCATCGAGCTTCGGCGTGGTATTGCGCGGGTAGCCGTAAAGGCTCATGTGTTTGCTATTGGTCGACTCACCAATCACCAGTACCAGCGTCCTTGGTTCGCCAGCATGGGAATCCACCAGATTGGCGATTGGCGGGATTCGTTCGTTCTGGGAAAGCAAAGACTGCATCTGACTCAACTGATCCTGATATCTGGAATAGCCGATGACAAACTGCCACGGCACAGCTGGCTCCATACGATTGGCGTAGGCATTGAGCAAAGCCTCCGGGTTGAAATTATATTTCCGCCCTACCTTGATAGCCGGCGGTAGCAACAAGGCCGAACCAATCAACGCCAGCATCACCCAGCGAACTGCCGGCTTCATTTCGAGCGGACGAATCCCACGCCACAGCCACACGGCAACGGCGCTGTAGACCAGAGCTGCTGGGATCATCCACCATACGAAGTACTGGCCAAGATACTCGCTCGCTTCCGCCGGGTTGGATTCAAAGACGATAAAAAGGACGCTCTGCGTAAACTCCTGCCGATAGACGATGAAATAGCCAAGATTTACCAGCGAACACGCCCACAACATGACGCCAATAACCGCGGCGATGGGTTTTGCCTGCCGCGGAAACAACAATAAAGGAAGCAGCCAAAGCAGGCTAAAAATGAACCCCTGGCGGATCGGAAAGAAGCCCGTCGCTCCGGCAATCAGCAGCAAGGCATGGCAAACCGCCGAGAAGAACCAGAAGAACACGAACGCACGACCAAGGCCGCGCCAGTCAATTTTTGGCATTTAGAGAAAAATTCAAAAAACCGCTGAATTATCTGCCAGCGGAATGATTCAAGAAAAATGGCGGATCATACAGGCTGCGCATTAACTGAAGCTTAAACTTCGAAAATCGCTTTTCTCTTATTGCTCCATTCATACAGAACCGGGGCTGCCTCAAGCATCAAAGAGAAAATGTGTTGCAAAGCGCAGCTTTGAAGGATCAAAGATCCTTTCAAGACGATGCTTGAATTTCCTTGTATTCTTCTTTTCTTGCATTGGGTAAAAAGTACGCAAACGTTGTCTTGAGGGGGAACTCATGGAAGATACCGTAAAGAACGCTGTTGGACGTATAACGGGATGGCTTGCCGGTGCTATGGCCACAATCTGTGGCGTTGCCATGATCGGAGAGCCGTTGTCGGGGCTTCTTTTCTTTGTGGCAGCCTTTGCGGTGCTGCCGCCATTTTCTCGACTAAGAGCCCGTATCGGCATCTCCGGGCGATTCGTATGGGTTGTTTTTGCCATCGCCCTCATCGCCGCCCTGTTCGCCGCAGGTTCAAGCCCAGGAAAAAATTCCCTGCGGTTAAAGACAATAGACGCCAAGGAGCTGGCGCCTGATTCGCTGGCGGTAACCCTGGCAGCAACCGCCTCATCGTACATAGAGGCACGGGAGTCTTTGGAGCTATTGGCGTCGAAAGAGTTCACAGCGCTTCCGCAGGCGGAGAGAACCATTTTTATCGCTGTTGCGAAAGCCAAGTGGAACAGAGTCAGAGACGCCGCCGAAGCATTAAGATCCGAGGCAAAACAAGCGCCGCAGGGGCTGCCGTCCGCAATAGCCAAGACAATCAACGCTGAATGCGGAAGCATGCTCCTGGTTGGGTGTGCAGTAGCGCAGTCCGCAAGGGAAATGGAGCCGGTTCCCGTAAAGCCCTTGGAAGGGTCGGTGATCCAGCAAAATGAAAAGAGCGCGGAACGCCGGGAAGCCGATGCGAAGCTTGACGCCGACAGGCTGAAGGAAGAAAGAGCGAAGGCCGCGGAGAACGCCGAGCTTTACCGAAAGGCCACTCCAGGAGCGGGCTGGCTTACCGCACTGGCAGTCGCACTGGACTCGGACTACAAGACCGCGGCGAAGGTATCGGATCAGATCAAGGCAGACTCCGATGCCGACTACAAGGGACGGATGTCTCAGATAGACAGCGCGCAAAGAGCGAAATACGTGATTGGTACGGGGATGAAAATTGGGCTTTACGGAGCCTCTGTGCTTTCCGGCGCCGGTATCATTGGCGCCGCCGGAGCCTTTCTCGGAGGAGTGGACGTAGCCTTCTCCGTCGGAGACACCATCAGAATTTTCAAGGCGGATAGGAACGGGCTGGTCAATTTTACCGACATGGCCGATGAACACGCGCCCATTCTCGGGCCAACGCTGGCTTTGCTGGGCGCCACCGGGATGGCCAAAAAGTTCTCCGAATATGGCCGGGACGACCTGCTCTACATCAACGACCGGGTGATGGCCTTCCTGCAAGGCAACAAGAACGATCCGTTCGTTGCACTTGTCGACGCGGCCAACTCTGGCGATACCACGGTGAGCTATTACGACATTCCAAAGGATGGCCCGAACCCGAACTCGGCCGAATACCAGGCAATGCCTGAAAGGCTGCGCGAAGCGATGACCAGGAACAACAAAACCAAACCGGCTGACCCGTATGCCGAAACGATGGCCAAGATCCGCGCTCAAATCGGTGAAGAAGAGTGGAAAAAGCTGACTTTGGCGGCAGCCGAGGAAAAAAGGGCTTCTGATGAACGAGCGCGAAAGCTGGCGGCGGAACGGGAACGAAAGGTGGCCGAAGAAACGAGAAAGCAAAAGGCCGTCGAAGAATACGTGCGCAAGCGGGACGAACGTGAGCACGCCCAAAAAGAGCTTGAAGAACGCCAGCTCAAGGCAGAATACGAAAGAAGAGCGGAACGTTTAAGACAAGAAAAAGCCGCAACCGAAAGACGGCGCGATGCGGCCAAGCCCGCTCCATCGCCCCCGCAGCCCCAAGCACAACCGCAGAAACAAGGCGGATCGCTGTCGTTCACGCAAAAGCCCGCTCAATCGCAAGCCAAACACGGACAGGCCGCGAGCGGCTGTGGCATGTGCACCAGCAGCGGTCTCGACTGTGTTTGCGGCGCCAGCAGATGCGTCTGCTGCGCCCCCGGTTCGGACTGCAGCAGCATGGTCTTCGACAGGAAATAGCAGGAAAAAAGGCCAGCGTGGCCGCGGTTTGACTTGGAACGCGCCACGACCACGCTGGGAACCCACATGAATATCGTATTTGTAGCGAAACGGCGATCAAGCCGTCCTCAAACCACCGTATCCTTCGCGGAGATTTTCATGAACTCGAAGCGGGTAACGTCGAAGAGTCCGAGATCCGTCAATTTAATATCCGGAATCACCGGTAGCGCGAGGAAGGCCAAAGTCATGAACGGCTCCAATTGCGGATTGACGCCCATTCCATAGGCAATTTTCAGCAATTCATTCAGCTTGTCGTCGACTTCCTGCAGCGGAGAATCGGACATTAGCCCGGCAATCGGCAACGGCAATGAACCAAGAATTTTCCCTTGGCGCGCAATGGTCAACCCGCCTCCGATCCTCTCAATTTCCGCAATCGCGGTAAGCATGTCTGAATCGTTACTGCCAACCACAATCAGGTTATGGCTGTCGTGTGCAACGGTCGATGCGATGGCACCGCTTTTGAGACCATAGTTCTCGAGCAACCCCAGGCCAATGTTTCCCGTTGCTTTGTGCCGCTCAACAACCGCCAACTTCAGGATATCGGCTTGGTCGTCGTGAACAAAGACCCCGTCCCGCACAGTGACCTCGCGTACAACTTTTTCCGTCACCAGACTATGCGAGAGCAGACGAATGACATTCACGGCACCCGAATCCAGCTTAAGCGCCAGTTGTTCCGAAACAATCTTTTGGAGCCGCACCGTGTTCAAGACGCGATCGTCCGGGCGTTCGACGATGTCAAACAACGCTTCCCCGTTTTCGGCGACCAGACGCCCCTGTTTGAACACTTTGGCAATCCGCATTTCCTCAAGTGATTCGAAGACGATCAGATCCGCCTGATAACCCGGTGCAATCGCCCCCAGATGGCTCAATTGGTAGCACTCGGCGGCATTCAGTGTGGCCATGCGGATGGCCGCCACCGCAGAAAAACCGCCACGAATCGCCTGCCGAAGGTTGTTATCAATGTGCCCTTCCGACAAGATATCCCCTGGGTGCCGATCATCGGTACAGAACAGGACTCGACGCGAATTCTGCGGCGTCACTCCTTTGATCAGGGCCTCGAGATTCTTAGCCGCCGAGCCTTCCCTGATCTGGATATACATACCCAACCGCAGGCGCTGCAGCATTTCGTTTTCGGTCGAGCATTCATGGTCGGTACCCACACCGGCCATCACATAGGCATTCAGGTTCTTTCCGGTCAGAACCGGGCCGTGGCCGTCAATCATTCGACCTGCTCCGCCGACCACGAGCTTGTCGAGCACATCCTGCCGCGCCCCGACTACCCCGGGATAATCCATCATTTCGCCCAGTCCCAGAACTCGCGGATGCCCGAGCATTTCGCCCATACCCTCTGCCCGAATTACGGCCCCGGAGTTTTCAAAAGGCGTCGCCGGCACACAGGAGGGCATCATGACAAATACGTCCAGAGGGATTTCGCTGCTCTGTTCAAGCATGTAGCGAACCCCGTTCAACCCGCAGACGTTGGCAATCTCATGGGGATCGGCGATGACCGTCGTTGTGCCGTGAGGCAATACGGCTTTGGCAAACTGCCCGGGCGTAACCATTGAAGACTCAAGATGCACGTGTGCGTCAATCAAGCCTGGCGCCACATAAGCATTCTTTAGATCGATTTCCTGAATCCCCTGATACTGCCCAACGCCAACGATCCATCCGCAATCAATGGCAATATCGCCCGACAGAATCTCTTCGGTGAAAACATTCACGATCCTGCAGTTTTTCAGCACCAGCTCCGGCAATTCCCGACCCGCTGCCAGATCTATCCGTCGCTTCAATTCCGTCGCACTCAACGACCTGCGCATTTCACTCTCCAACTTTTGCAATCCATCAAAAAAGACGTCCTGTCCGCGACAGGACGTCCGATCCAACATGAACACCGACGATATTTTTTAGTGGGACAGCCAAATGAATTTCGCAAGGAATATCGCTGCAATCACCCAGGTTACAGCCGGTATATCCTTCTTTCTTCCCGATAGTGCTTTCACCATGACATAGCAAATGACGCCGAAGATAATACCTTCAGCGATCGAATAGGTAAGCGGCATCATGATGATCGTTATGAAGGCAGGAATTCCTTCCGTCAGATCGCCCATATCGATCTTCATGACAGCTTCCATCATCAGGAAACCAACAACAATCAACGCAGGCGCAGTCGCAGCAGCAGGCACTAGCAGAATGATCGGGGCAATGAACAATGCCAAAAAGAAAAGTACGGCAACCGTTAGTGCAGTAAGACCGGTGCGTCCGCCTTCCGCTACCCCTGCGGCACTTTCAACATACGCAGCGACAACCGACGTACCCAGGAGAGCGCCCGCCGTAGTACCAACCGCATCGGCCATCAGCGCCTTGTTCACATTGGGCAGTTTTCCGTCCTTGTTAAGCAGGCCGGCTTTGTTGGCGACACCAATCAAGGTCCCGACGGTGTCGAACAGGTTGGCCAGTAGCAACGTAAATAGCACAACGAAGAAATCGAATGGATGCGCGGCTACTGATGTGAAATCAAACTGCAAGGCAACCGGCGCCAACGAAGGTATGTGAAAAAGCTGTTCCGGGTGGAAGTTAGCCAGATTCGTTACCCCAAGCGGAATGCCAATGATGGTGGAGGCAATAATGCCGAGCAGCAACGCCCCACGCACATTTCGCGCCATCAACACGGCGGTGATGATAACGCCGGCTAGCGCCACCAGCATGAACGGACCATGCTGAACGTTATGGAAACTACCCAGCGTAACGAGTGTGGCGTCGCTATTGACGATTACCTTCGCATTTTGAAAACCGATGAATGCGATGAAAAGGCCAATACCGGCGGAAATGGCGTATTTAACATTCATTGGGATGCAATTCACAATCGCCTCGCGGATATTGCCCAAAGTCAGCAGCATGAAGATAATGCCTTCCACGAAAACCGCTGTCAGTGCGAACTGCCACGTGTAGCCCATACCGATACAAACACCGTAGGCAAAATAGGCATTAAGCCCCATGCCGGATGCCAGCGCGATCGGCAAGTTCGCAAAGAACGCCATGTAAAGGGTCGCAATAATCGCTGCCAGCGCAGTTGCCGTAAACACGCCGCCAAAATCCATTCCTGTTGCGCTGAGGATAATAGGATTAACCACCAGTATGTAAGCCATGGCCATGAACGTCGTAAGCCCTGCCAGGATTTCCGTCCTGACATTAGTACCCCGTTCGGACAATTTGAAGCGATTTTCAAAAAAACCTGCATTGCCAGTCATTTGAGCCCCCTTAATAGATTATTAACAACTATTGCTTCCCTATGAGACTTCCCGTCATGGTGAGCACATGGCCCGCATGCACGGTCTGTTTGCGCATCGCCATTGAAATCCGATGAATATCGGAAGTCATATCCTCCGAGAAATGCGATTTCTCGTACAATGAATAGTCATCGATTTTTTCGATGTCTCTGGGGCTCTTGATGAACTACTCACTTGATCAACTGGAATCTTTTGTTCTGGCAACACAGGCTGGCGGGTTTAGTGCGGCGGCACGCCGCATCGGGAAAACTCAATCCACACTCAGCAACGCCATTGCCAATCTCGAAACTGACTTAGGGGTGCAGCTGTTTGACCGCAGTAGCAAACCGGCAATCCTTACGCCAACCGGCCATGCGCTACTGGCTCAAGCGAAAGAAGTACTGGAACGCTGCAAGGTACTTGAAGGCCATGCCAGAAGCCTGAATCTGGGGCAGGAAACGAGTCTAACGCTAACCATCGCAGCGCCTCACAGTATCGTGCTTGAGCCTTTGCGTGAGTTTGCGAAGAAATTCGAGTACGTCAACGTCAGCATCCGATTCCCCCACGAAAGAAGCGTCAGCGATCTGGTCCGTGATGGAACAGCCGTTCTCGGCCTCGGCTTTGCGCAAACCAATTACCCCGACGATCTCGCCTTTATCCTGCTCGGACGCCTGGTGCTAACGCATGTTGTCAGCAAAGAGCATCCACTGGCGCAACTCCCGCAAGTGACGTTTGGCGACTTGCATACCTATCGCCGTCTGATCTTCGGTGCCCACTCACATGGCTTGCCTACCTCCGAGTACCTTGATGGAACCCACTACTGGCATGTCGAGAGCTATCTGTCACTGATGGAAATGATTCGATCAGGGCTTGGCTGGACGACGTTACCACGACAATTGGTTTTTGACGAACTTGAGCGAGGCGAGTTCGTGGAGCTAAATTTGGTCTCCTACCCATATACTGACTGGCTAGTGGGCGTTGATCTGGTCTGGAAGAAGGCCGAGCCAATGGGCGCTGCTGCAGCATGGCTTAAATCACGAATAGAACAACAACCGATTTTTGAAAAGAAAGGCCTGTTCAAGCCGGTTCTGTCCATCGAATAAGCGAATGGATTCATTGCTTGCCAAGCACATCCGGCACCCGCACCGCCAGTTACGCACCTTATTCGCTAACGGCTTCTCCCGCTACACTCACTGCAGCCTCCTCAAAGCGATTGACATGCGCCTCGAAATCGGGAACTGCGCGTTCATACGATGACGACATCAACGGCGACGAGATCATGTAATCGGCCGAAGCTCGGTTGCACGTGACTGGCACGTTCCAGACCACCGCCAGACGAAGCAAGGCCTTGACGTCCGGGTCGTGCGGCTGCGGCTCCAGCGGGTCCCAGAAGAAGACGATGAAATCGATCTGGCCTTCGCCAATCAAGGCACCGATCTGCTGATCGCCGTTCAGCGGGCTGCTCTTGAACTTGGTGACTTCCGTTCCCAAAATATTTTCGAGGAGCGTTCCGGTCGTTCCCGTGGCACACAAATCATCCTCCGCCAAACTTCTGCCACAAGCGCATCTGGTGCCATGCAACCAACGCTTCTTCGGTATACTCCGCCCCTTGAGTTTTTGCAGCCGAAAGAATCCCTGATGAGCGACACCCCCTTCCCTCCCGAAATTTTGCGCGATGTGGCCAAGCGGCGCACTTTCGCGATCATCTCGCACCCTGACGCGGGCAAGACGACGCTGACTGAAAAGCTATTGCTTTTCGGCGGTGCGATCCAGATGGCTGGCACGGTCAAAAGCCGCAAGAGCTCCCGTCACGCCACCTCCGACTGGATGGAGGTCGAAAAGCAGCGCGGCATTTCGGTGACCAGTTCGGTGATGCAGTTCGAGTACCAGGGGCACACCGTCAACCTGCTCGACACCCCCGGCCACGAAGATTTTTCGGAAGACACCTACCGCGTGCTGACCGCCGTCGATGCCGCGGTAATGGTGATCGACGCCGCCAAAGGCGTGGAAGCGCAGACGATCAAGCTGATTAACGTCTGCCGCATGCGCAACACGCCGATCATAACCTTCGTCAACAAGTTCGACCGCGAAGTGCGCGAGCCCTTTGATCTGCTCGAAGAAATCGAATCGGTGCTGAATATCGAATGTGCGCCGATTACCTGGCCAATTGGCATGGGCAAGACTTTCCGTGGCGTTTACCACTTGCAAAACGATAGCCTGCTGCGTTTTTCGCCCGGCGAAGAGCGGCGCGTCGAATCGGAAGAGCTCGACGGCATTGACAACCCGGTGCTCGATGCCCAGTTCCCGCTGGAAGTTGGCAAACTGCGCGACGACGTCGAATTAATCCGCAGCGCCAGCAGCCCGTTCGATCTGGTCGATTTTCTTGCCGGTCTGCAATCCCCGGTGTTTTTCGGTTCAGGGATCAACAATTTTGGCGTACAGGAAATCCTGCAGACACTGATCGACTGGGCGCCACCGCCGCAGGAGCGCGACGCCGGAATTCGCGACGTCAAGCCCGCAGAACCGGCATTTACGGGATTTGTGTTCAAAATTCAGGCGAACATGGACCCCAAGCACCGCGACCGCATCGCCTTCTTCCGCGTCTGTTCCGGTCGCTACAGCTCGGGAATGAAAGTCCGCCATGTGCGCATGAACCGCGAGATGAAGCTGGCCAACGCGCTGACCTTCATGGCCAACGAGCGTGTGCTGATGGAAGATGCCGTCGCCGGCGACATCATCGGCATTCACAATCACGGCCAGTTGCACATCGGCGACACGCTGACCGAGGGCGAGACACTGGCATTCAAAGGTATTCCCTACTTCTCGCCGGAACTCTTCCGCGTTGCGCGCCTGCGTGATCCTCTAAAGAGCAAACAACTGCAAAAGGGCTTGCAGGAGCTCGGCGAAGAGGGCGCCATCCAGGTTTTCGAGAACCTTGCCAGCGGCGCTTTGCTGCTCGGCGCGGTCGGCACGCTGCAATTTGAAGTGGTCGCCCAGCGCCTGCAAACCGAATACAAAGTCGACGCCATCTTCGAATCGGCGGACATCCATACCGCACGGTGGCTTACCTTCCCCGATGACGTGACGCGCCGCAACTTCGAGCGCGAACAACAGCACCGCATGGCTAAAGACGTCGATGGCAACCTCGTCTATCTCGCCAGCACGCGCTATAACCTCGATGTCACACGCGAAAAATGGACCAAAGTAGCCTTCCATGATTCCCGCGAACACGGGCAGGTGATGGGGTAATCCCTGGCGTGCCAATTCCCGATAAGGCAATGGCGAAAATTTACTTTTTCGACATCGACAACACGCTGCTCGATCACAGCACGCAGGAGATTCCGCAGTCGGCTTTACAGGCGATTGCGGAACTCCGAGAGGCCGGGCATACGGTGGTCGTTGCCACCGGCCGCAGCTATGCGCACGCCAAGCCGTTCATCGATCAGGTACAACCAAGCTATTCGATTACCCAGAACGGGGCGCGCATCCTCAAGGGCGATGAGGAAGTCATGAGCATTGCGCTGGCGCAACAGCCGCTGACGGACCTTTTTGACTGGATGCATGCGCAAGGCCACTACTACGGGTTCAATGATGGACAGCATGCGCATATCAGCGCCGCCGCGCCGCCCGTACTCGACGCCTTGGGATCGGTAACCCTCGGTTTCAAATGCGGCGTCGGTTATTGTGTCGGGCAGGAAATCTATCAGGCCTGGCTGTTCTTTGACGAAGCGCTGCACGAGACGCTAAGCGCGCAAATCGAAACGCGCTACCCGGAATTTGACCTAGTGCGTTGGCACCGCACCGCCGTCGATATCCTGCCCAAAGCCATCAACAAATGGACAGGCTGTCAGTGGGTGATGGAACAAACCGGCTTTGCGCCGCATCAAGCCATTGCGTTCGGCGACGGCCTCAACGACATCGAGATGCTGCAGGGAGTCGGCCTCGGTATCGCCATGGACAACGGCCACCCCGAATTAAAAGCAGTCGCCCACCGCATCGCCCCGTCACTACATCTGGACGGCATCGCCGCGATGCTTGAAGAACTGGCAGAAGGCAGCACGCCAACTCACAAGAAATAAAACACAACTCAAACCGCAAGGAGCACGACGAACACAACGAAAGGGCAAAGTGAATTATTGCTTTTATGTTGAGCACGTTGTGTTCGTCGTGTTTAGCCACTTTCTTCCCAAACACCCCCATCCCATGACCATTGAAATCAACGACCACAACCGGCAAGGGCTGATTGCTTCCATTCAGCGCTATTTTCAGGAAAACATGGACGAGCCGATCGGCAATCTTGCTGCGGGTGCCCTGCTTACGTTTTTCATGAAGGAACTCGGCCCGCTGGTATACAACAAGGCAGTTGTCGACGTTCAGAACCGGCTACAGGCGCGCATCGCGGAGATCGACCTTGAGGTCTATGAAGACGAGTTTCAGTTCTGGAACAAATCGGGCGAAAAAAAGAAGGCGAAGTAAGCGACAAAAAGCCTACTCCACCTTCTTGTTCTAACGCTTGTTCCGGCGCTCGCTTATTGCGGCGACTGTGCAGCCAGATTAACCCCGCCAGTCTTGCCAAAGGCAAAGGGATTCCAGGTCTCGGTACCGACGACGTCGCTATGCTCGTATTGCTTCATTTTGCGAATCACGACTACGGTCACCGGGGTCAGCAGGATTTCAACGAGCGTCTTGATCACCCATTGCGTAAGCACCAGGCTCACAAACATTTCCGGCGGGAAGACGCCAAAGAAAGTCGCCACGCCGACAAACAGCAAGGTGTCGACAAATTCGCCGGCCACCGTTGAAACGATGGCACGCAGCGGCAGCCAGCGATGCGTCGGGTCCCAGCGCACCATGCGGATTTTCATCGCGGCCATGATTGAATCGTTGGTGAAGCTGCCGAACCAGTAACCGGCCAGCGAAGCGAGCACCATCGCCGGCATCTGCCCGAGCACGGTGGCAAACGCCTCATTCGCCGTGAAGGCTTCGCTGAACGGCATGGCTACCGCGCCGGTAAAAATCACCGCAGCAACGATGTTCATGATAAAGCCGTACCAGACCACGCGCCGCGCCACGGCATAGCCGAACACTTCGGTCAGCACATCACCAAAAATATAGGTCACAGGAAACAAAAGAATCGTTCCGACATCGCTCGAAAGGGAAAGACCGAACAACTCGAAATCGAAAAACTTCTGGGCAATGATATTGGAAACCAGAATCAGGCAGACAAAGGCTGCAATAACCGGCTCCAGCAAACTGAAACGACGAATGTCGCCAGTTGGGGAAGTGACAGATGACATTTATTTTCCTAGTTTTAGCTTATAAAGCGCAGGAGAATTACGAACTGCGCTGGATTCAACCTGGCCGGCTGGACAGGCTTTAAGGGCGCGTACGATACGCGAAATCGTGATGTTTTGTCCAGTAAATCAGCTCAATGAGCAAAAGGTAAGCCACTTTTTCCATGTTTTTGACTATCAGGGCAAAAAGTCTTGGTGCTCCTCAGAGATCGGCAAGGCGCTGCTGTTTCTATCCAACAATCTTTCGGTGACGGCCGCCACAATCTGCGTGCGTTATAAGGCACGATGGCGGGTGGAACTCTTCTTCAAGTGGATCAAGTAGTCTTTGCGTATCGAGAAGCTCTACGGGAATTCAGAGAATGCAGTGAAGTCGGGAATCTGGATAGCAGTGTCGATCTATGTGCTCGTTGCCTTTGCCAAAAAGCGACTCAACTTTGATGCTTCACTCTACATTTGGTTACAGATATCGTCGGTTACTCTGTTCAAGAAGATGACGCTGCTGAAAGCGCTTCTAAAGAGTGGCGATCCAATATCCGAGGGTGTTACGCCTAACTGACTGAAGCTATTGGATTATTAACCGGATGGAAGTGATTATGTCGGCATTTGTCAGTGGTGAGCTGACTAATGATCGCGTTACACCTTGGTACACAACGGTAAAGAAGGAGCAACAGAAGCGAAATACTCACCCGTTAAGATGGCCGCAGTTAAAACAAGAATGGCTTTGTTAAGAGCAACTGTGACCGGAGGAGGATGTTTCATGATCAGCGCGCTGGTAAATTTGCTTGGTAGTTTCTATGAGAATAAGGATTACGCTGGAGTAGAGCGTATTGCCAATCGTATTCGTGTTTCGATTCCTGGCGATCAGGTCTCTCTGCAGTTTCTTGGTCTGGTCTATTACCACACTGGGCGGGTTGTCGATGCGATGAAGGTATTTGAGCGCGTTCAATGCAGGCAGGTCGTTGATATTGCTGCCGCGCCGGTAAGTGCAGATGCGCTCGATTCAGCCGTCACTGAGGTGTCGCGCGAGGCAGGGCGTCGTGTTCCGTATTTGGCACAGGCGTGGCGTGATCTCGGTCAGGCGTTGATGAGGGTACGGGAGTCTCAGGCTGCACGGATGGCATTTGTGGCGTAAAGGAAAGAAGATTCAAAATGAATTGCAAGTGTGATCGTTGTGGGAATATTTTTTCCAATGGTGTTGAAGAAAAGTATTTGGCGATTCAGCATTTTTCGTTTGTTGGAGATTTAACTTCGGCATCTACTGCGGGTAAGCGAATCGAGGCAAATGTTTGTCAGGCTTGCCTGATGGCGTTGATCAAGGATTTTTGCCGCGTCTCGGATTCTGGTGAGTTCGGGGAACAACAAACTCCGATTGTGCGGCTTGGTGTGTCTCGTTACACGCTGGATCGGCTGCTTGAGTCCGGTATATCGACCATCGAACAGCTGTGCCAGATGGAAGAAATTGAAGTCAAGAAAGCAGCGGGTGGCTCGAGTGCTTTCAGGGAAGTCGTCGACGCCATGCAAGCAAAGTCCTTCAAGCTTGCTGCATAGTTTCGCTGGCTTTCGGATACAGCCACGTAGGGGGCAACCAAAGAGAGCACCGGATTACGCGGCTATCTTTCTGCATAGCATTTCTGGTTGAAGGCAGCAGGAGAAAGATAGCCCAGACGCGCCTGCTGGCGAATGCGGTTATAAACGATCTCGAGTTATTCATCGATTTCTCGCCGTGCCTGTTCACGGGTTGAGAAACGCCGGTGATGCACCAATTCGCTTTTCAGGGCGCCGCAGAAGCTTTCCATCGGCGCGTTATCCCAGCAGTTTCCTTTGCGACTCATGGACGCCTGCATGCCAAATTGCCGAAGCAGCTTCTGGTAGGCATGGGCGCAATACTGACT
>RRZU013105641.1_pt1 | contig 14580 bp, 14 predicted proteins | sample 2165561 | NCBI WGS metagenome assembly RRZU01 (sample SAMN10456909, study PRJNA506462) | wastewater metagenome | isolation source: wastewater sludge | place: USA: Moscow, Idaho
AAGCCACAATCGTTTAATTTAGCAACCATTTGAATGGGTAGTGTGCCAATAATAATATCGCCTACTTGTAGGTTATCCAAGTCTATCAAATGCTCTAAATGCACATCAAAAGCGACATCATGCAACTTTGCCCATGCCAGTGCCCCAGTATGACGAGTAATAAAATAAGTGGTCATGATTTTCCTTTGTGATTTATAAAATACGATACGCCCCAAGCCCAAACACACCGCCCTTACCTACGTGTAGCCATTGCCCCAAATGTAGCACTTGGTACAACTCATCACTAACATGATAAAATTCCATACACCCAAACAAGCCGTCTTGGCTGATTTTTTGGTGTTGGCGGTTGGAATACCGAGACAGCTTACTTTCATATAAGGCACACCGACCTTGCACCCTTTGAGCGTCTTGATAGAGCTTATCAAACACATCATCGCTCATGGGTGTGCCATATAACATGGATAATTGCCTAACTTTGCGTAATAATGACACACAAAATATAGTTGGTGTTACAGCGTCCACGCCCAGTAACTTGCCATGATGTTGCAATCGCATGGGTGTCATCAGCTCAAGGCAAAGACTACTTTTTGGCGTGACAAGCATTGGTATATCATAAGGCTCAAACGATAGCAGTGTGGCGGTGCTCGGTGTGTGTGCCTGATGGCGCTTGTGACTAAAGCCTAACTTTAAGGCACGTTCCCACGCCAAGCGAATAAATATCAGCTCATGATGAACATGCTCACCAAACAGCACCATATAAAAACTTGCCGTCTCGCCCTGCGCCAGCTTGGTTGGTAAGCCATGCGCTTCTATTATCATGGGTGGTGGTGGGGTTTGTTTACTGTCCTTTGGGGCAAATGGCTCAAACACACTGCGATAAATACACGGGTTATCACGCTGACACAGACAGTCGCCCTTATCATCTTGATTGGAACATGCCATATCCTTTAATGCTCGCCCAAACACCCCACGCAAGGTAGAGCCAGCATAGTCATAAAAGCACAAGTCATGGTCAGCTTTTAGGGTTAGTATAAAGCGGGTTGTGGGAATGGTTAGCATAAATACACCCTATTAAATTAAGTAAAATTTAAACTTTAGCATTGGGTTTATGTAATGCTTCCCCAACTTCTTTTAAGTAAAATTTATGACCGTCTTTTGTCATATAAATACGATAATGACCTTGATCTACATCACATTCCCACAGATTTTGTTGTTTATACTCCTGCTGTTGCAATGGTTTTGGATCTAATGAATTTATTCTATGCTGACACCCATTTTCCGTATATTTTGCCAAAGCACCAATGGTTTTATTAACTTTTATCATAAGCTCTGGTGATAATTTTTTTGTACTATTAATAAACTCATCATCAAAAATAATATTATCTGAAATGCTACCCCAAATCTTTTGCTTATAAATATCCGATATGGTGCTTTGCCAAATCAACTCACCCCATTCAGATAACACAAACTGACCATCAATATCAAATAACAATATGTCAGGGATTGACTTTATCAACTCATCATTAACAGGTAAATCTTCAGCAAGCCTACGAAAGGCTAACAAATTATCCAAAATTATGGACTTATCATTTAATCCATAAGGTAATTTTGGAATAAATAAAAGCTCCGAACTGCCTTCAAACAAATAAAAGGTTTTATCTGCATAAATGGTAGCAACTGCCTGCAAAAACCCATTTAACCCTTTAAATCCGCCCGTTAAATTAAAATAAATATCATATTGGCTATTCTTATAACCATCAACCAATAAAACCAGTTCCTTAACTAAGGGTGATAATGCTGAACGAAATTCTGATAAACTTGATGTTTTTAACCCAGACTGACTAATTACCCAGCACTGATAACCCTGAGCAGTAAGCCACGTTTTAATAGTATCAGTAGTTATGCTACCAAACAGTGTGTCTGTTGCTAATAGGTAATAAATATCCTGATTGCTTTTCTTATGCTTAGATTGATTGTGCCATGTTAATAAACCATTAAGTTCAGCACTCATTTTCTTAACATTTTCATCAGTTTCTTGTAAAAATTCTTTTACCCTATCATCAATATGTTGTCTAAGATTAACTCTATCATTGTGTGGTATATCATTCCAGTCGGAATAATTGGAATATCTACCAATAAGTGATCTTAAATCATTATTTGTTTTATAGGTAAGTAAACTTGTGCCACAAGTTGATAAAATAAAAGCAGGCATAAAAATCCTTAAAAAATTAACCGTTAATAATATTACGAAACGTCAAATTCACTCGGCTACCCTTGACCTTTTTTTGCTTGGGCACGCTGTGTTGCCAGTGGTGCTGTAGCGCCCCTGCCATCACAAGTACGCTGCCATGATGCAATGGGATTTCCAGCTTGACTGAATGGTCATCTTTACGACGAATCAGAAACCGCCGTGACTCGCCAAAATTCACCGACGCAATCAAAGGATTCTCCCCAAGCTCAGGCTCAGCGTCCGTATGCCAGCTGATGTGGTCATCACCACTGCGATACCAGTTAAGCAGCACGCTATTAAAAGAACGCTTACAGACTGGTTCAAGAGCGGTGCGAATTCTCTCAAGCTCGCCCGTCCAAGGCTTCGGGAACAGCGTAATGCCAGAATAAGTATAAGGGCGGTCATCATCACCATACCAAGCCGAAACTCGGGGCAATTTATGCTCTTTGCCATACATTTTAATCACATCTTGATGCCAGTGAATATTTGTAAAATCCAACTGATTAATATCTTCTACCGCTTGCCAATCGTGTGTGCGGTGATTGATACCATCGCAAGCCAAGAAATAATCAAAATACTCATCGCTCTGGCTTTGATTGAAAAAATTGGGTGCATAATACAACCGCCCATCAGGCACATCAATGACAATGCCTTTGCCATCTGTGTGCAAATGCGCAGGGTAGTCTGTACCGATAAAACAGCCGTCTTTTAATAAGTGCGCAGGGGTAGTGTCATTTGGGTTATTGGAAAATTCAGTAAATAAGTCCATGGGATTTCCTTATGGTTCATATTATTATTATGTACCAGTCAGCGCTAAGCCGCCTTTGTGGCGGTTGCTTCATTAGCGCACCACATCATCCCAATCGCTCGACTGGTGTGCGTCTGATAGCCCCCACGGAGTACATTATAGCGTCTGTGAGCAACGCGATAGTCTTTTACAGACTGCGTACGCCCTATTAGCTGACGTGACAGAACATTGAACCCTTTATAACCATCTGGCGTGTTGATACCACTAGCAATCACCCACTGCACACCTGTCAGCTGACGGATTTGACCAGTCAGATTACCCAGCTGCACCTGTACTGCTGGCACGTCCAAGATATAGGACATCAGGTGTAGCGTGTCTGCATCATTGGCAAATTCAGGCACAACCACCTGTGCCAAAGATACATTTTGGCTAGTAATACACACCGAAAAGCCCAAGGCGTCCGCCATACATGCCACCAGATACTGAGCGATAGACAAAGCAACCGCTGATGGCTCAACCAAATGAATGTTCAAATGGGTTGCCCCAGCATCACGCTGGCTAGCGACATGCGCCATGGTGGCAAGCGTGGTAATACCCTGACCACAGCCATAGTCCACGATATTGATGGTGGCATCAGCATCATCAAAACCGATATTGTTTTCCAGTACCTCGGTAAATGTCACATAATGCCCCATAGCATATGCCACGCTATAAAATACAGCGTCTTCTTGACAGCTGAGCGGCAAAGTTGCATGATTCGTACGCGCCTTAAACGCTTTATAAGAAGTAGAGCCATGTAACGCATACTGGCTTGCCAAGCTGTCATAAAAGCCCATAAAACCTTCGTTATTCATTGCTTGGCAAGCATTTTTAATCATCATATTCATCGTCATATACTCTTTTATTGGTTAATTTGAGTATATTATGACGGATCTAACTTAAAAAATAACGAACTGTAAGCTTATGGATTAGCGATTATTTTGTACAAATTCATAGGCTCTTTGTGCATTCGTACTATTTTGATTACCCCATGTTTCAACAATATCATGGAACTCCTCTAGTACAACCCGAACAACCTTTTTACGATCTTCTGCATTTTGCTTATCAAGATCTAAGTCTCGAAAAAACCTATTACTGTCCTTGCTTAGCTTTTTCACCAGCTCACTTTGCGCCAGTCTTACCTTTTGGCGAATATTTGCCAACGGGTCTGAGGTATCAATAGGTTTTTGTGGATCAGCAAGCTTGGCAACGGTTTCCTCTAGATTAGCATCCATCACAAAATAACCATAACCATTACTACCCTTGGTACCCACACCTTGATCTTTGAGCATATTTTCCAGCAGTTGCCTTGCAAATGTCGTCCAGTTGCCAGCCCCTTCAATACAAAAATAAAAATCGCCCTGCACCGCAAGCTGCTGATTAGGAATCGGGTTTTCAATGTCTAGGGCTTCATTCATGTTGCCATTGTAGTACGCCTGATGATGGACGGTGACAACTTCGCTGACAAAGGGCTTGTTTTGCTCGCCAGTAGAGAGCTTCAAATCCTTGGTAGTAGGCGGTATCCACCAAGCGTCATGCCAAATCAGATACCCTGCACTCGCCTCATCATCACTCTCTGCACCAAATAAAATATCAAAAATAGCTTGCTTGTTCTCTGGGATAACAGCTTGCCCATCATGATAAGTGATACGACCATTATCATCACGCACAGCAAATAACTGCTCAGCATAACTACGCACCGCCCCTTTCACGCTGGAGCCTGCAATCATTGGCACGCCATAAGTATGGTGAGTCATGACACCGGTTTCCAATGTACCGCCTAAGGCAAGCCCAATAAACAATCGTCCGTCAATCTTAGCACTTAAATTGGCAAAACCATCCTCGCCATGACTGAGTGCAAGCCAGCGTTTAAAGGCAAGAAAATACAACTCATCCGCCTGTACGTTTGAGATTGTTTTAATTAAGGCTTGTTTAGCAGGTTTATCGCCCTCTTCCCAACGTACAAGACCACGCTGCATCAGCAGTCCTGCATGCGCAGAACGAGCGCTTTCAAACAAAGGTCTTAAGTCATTACGCATTAAATCAGTCATCATTTTCCCCTTTCTTTCTTAATAAGGCTTGGGTATAACGTTTGAGCCAACTTGATGCTTCAAGAGCGTTACGAGTGAGTGTTTGATATTCGGTAATGTTTGATTTTAAAATAACTTGATTAAGTGATTCACCATTTAGGTTTTTATTTAGCAGATTTTCCAAATGCCCTAACAAAATTTGAAAAGCCTTTTGCTTGGCTGTTGCGCTACCTTCATTACCAATCTTGCTTTTTGCCATCAAAAACCCAACCGCTTGAGCCAGTCCTGATTGCAGAATCATGGTAGGTAAGTTTAATGCTTGCGTACGATATTCAGCTTCTAATTCACGCTTTTCTTTATAATCAGAATCACTTAATTTGCTCTTGTCAGCACGCATTTCAGCAACTTTACCATAAGCATTTTCAGCATATTTTTTATTACGCAAAGTAATGGTTGGCTCAGAGTTCGATGTAGATTTAATAACTACTGTCTTCATGATACAACTCCTTGATTTATGGTTTTTGAGAAATCAACAGTCGACAAAAACCCCGACCAACCGTATGCTTACCGCCAATCTGTAGATTGATTTCCTTAGTTGGCAACAGCTTACTTAATTCATCTGCGCTTCTCTTGTCACCGCTACGGCTGTCAGATACCCCAAGCACGCCCCACAGCACGCTGTCAGCAGGTAAGTTTTCTTCTGTCCATAATGCCCCATTTTCCACAACACGAGTGGTGCGGTCGATACGAATGCGGGTGCGGATTTCGGTCGCAGTATCCGCTAGGAACGAAAAGATGCTGTCGGGCAAAATCACAAAACGTTTTTTGACTTCATCACGCCATTCTTCTGCATCAGCCACGCCATCAGGGTAAAGCAAAGAGATAATTTTTTCCGCCCATTGCTGGGCTTCGGCATTATCTTCGTTTGCTTTAATATCTAAATCTTCTAAAGCAATTTTGCCCTGCAATAATAAAGCACTGTCCTTGCAAATCAATGCACTGTCTTTAGCTTCTGGAATTTTTAAATCCAAACCCAAATCACGTTTATATTGACGCAAAATAAAAGGACAAGTCGCATATGCTACCACGCCTGCAAAAGAACGAATGGGAAGCAATAACAACTGTGCATCACCAAAGGCAATCGCCCCTGCATGGTCAGCGTTTTCGTTTTTGCCAAAGAGTGTATTGATGTCTTTGGCTTCTAGCCCGTGGCGCTGTTCTTTAAGTTCATCACGCAGCACGCCCTTGAGTGCCGAACCTGCAACAATGGGCAAGTTGGTCGCACGAGAACGAGCAATGGGCAAATCTACCACGCCCACACCTTGACCTGTACCAACGTGTAGAGCGGTTAAGTTTTGTAAATGAAAAACATGAGTTTGCATAAAATATCCTTAAAAATTAAATCAGTTAAATGAATGTGGGGCAACAATCGCCATACCAAAACCATCATTTTGGTCATAGCCATCGTCCGCCAATGGCTGCTGCAAACGTTGCAAAGTGGCTAAATCCATATCATCAATCAGCTCAAACCAATATACCGACCCTGCTGACACCGCCTTGCGCATGGCTTTGGGTTGCCACAGCAAGCTATCCCAGCCTGACACCGCTTGCCAACGCTCACTGGCAACCGCCTTAAGACGCACCTTGACTTGGCTATTTGGCAATGTACCTGTCATGCTGTCTTTATCAATCCACGCTGGCAAATAGCCCTGTGCAAAAATACAGGGCGTGATAAAGGTTAAGCTAAAGCCACGCTTATTATTGATTACAGTCAGCAAATCTTGATTGTTCTTAGCCAGCAAATCTATAGACACAGCTTTAAAATGCGACAGGCGACGCTCACCGCCAAAAGTCGCCAAGTCATCGGTTAAATCTTGCTCGGACAAAGCCACAAAGCCCAAACGCTCATCATCAAAACTTCGATCGGCTATATTTTGACTTTCATTAAGTTTATAACCCAAATCATAGCTTGCGGATTGAAACAGCTTACCTGCTTCGCTACCCAGACTTTCATCATCAATGGCGACATGAGTACGGATTTCGGTTGGAATGCTGGCAATGCCATTTTTGCTGATTTGCTCATAGCTTAAGTCATCGCTTTTTTGCCATTTGACAACGTCTTCTAATAACCAGTAATTCACCCCTGATTTTGGTTTGCCTTTAATGACTTGTGGTTTGCCGTCTTTATCCACAGTTTGTACATATAATAAATTGTCAGGTAAATCACTACCACACGCTTCACCCATCTCCAATGGCGCAAGACGAATCAGCTCAATGCCACCATCGTCATTTTCAACATACAGGCTATTGGCTGGTTTTGGGGCATAGAGTTTGACATCATCAGCACTGCGATATTTTGCCAAATAGACGCCATAGCTTTGAATTGCCAAGACCTCCTGATAAGCAGGATTGTCCAAAGATGAACGATGTTGATTAAAATCTTGTTTACCCTGCTGAATACTCAAAGCACGAACAAGCCCCGCCCCTGCACTTGGCAAGGGAAAAATCATATCCTGCGCACTCATGGCTGACCCAAAAGGCTTGCCAGAGCGAAAAACCAAGGGGGCTAGTGATTCAATCAAATAACTTTTCATGCACTCATTCCTTTCCTAATTCTTTTTGCGTTTTGGCGGCAAACCAACGTGCGACAATTAGTTCATTAGCAAGCCCATCTAAGCCTATTTTACATCCACGTTGCACCAAGTCATCAATGATATTTTTGGCAAGTTCTTGACCTTTGTCGGTACGTGCTTGTTTAAGCATACGAGTTAATTCTGCAATCTGAATGTTTTTCTGCAACACTTCATCATGCAAAGCAAAGCTACAAGTGCGCAAATAAATGGTACGAACATCATAAGCGATACGACTTGGGATTTTTGAATTGATATAGTAGCTTATCATCTTTTTAAAAGCGTTTATCCCACTCTCATCATCCCAATTAAACCGAAGCTTAGTATCTGTACCAGAGCGCACCGACAGCAGCACACCCAAGGCATTACGACGCTGATTAAACTCTTTCTCATCAGCCTTGGTAATGTGGTCGCCCTTGGCATATTTTTCTGCTTGTTGGGCAAGTTCACGAATTACGCCAAGGGGTGTCATGATATGACAAATCGCAAGCCCTACTGATAACGTTGGGGATTTTTCGACATTGAGTTTCTCCGCAACATCTTTTAAACTACTAGCAAATAACTGTTGCAATTTATCAGCACAATCATACGCCTTATCCAGTGGTACAAAACCCAGCACATCATCGCCGCCTGCATAGATACAATGCCCTGCATGGCAACGCATGGTTTCCGCTACTTTACTTGCAAAATTTGACAAAGCTGCGGTAATGGCTTGGTGCTCATCTGCTGAAGTCGCCTTATCCAGCAGCTCACCCATACGGTCGCCATCAGCCAGCAACATCACGCCATAGCGATACGGCTCACCATATTTTTGATATAACGGTCTTAGGGTGCTTTTGAGCAGTTTTAGATTATCCAGCACCGCATCATCGCCATACCACTCTTGGTGCGCCACATCTAGGCGAGACGGATACAGCAACTGAGCATCATAAGGGAAGTCTTGATAAATCTTATTATTGCCCCGAACAGCTGTTGCCACCCCAAGTGTGACCAACTCTCGGTAGATGTCTTTTAATTGTGCCAATGCTTGCGGTTCTTTATCGGCAATCTGCTCAAGCCATGCGTGAGCCGTGACACGAGTAAAAGGGGTAAACTGCTCTGCCGCCTCACCAAAACCTAGACGCTTGACCACGCCTGCAGTATCTAACTGCTCGGATTTGGACAATGACAGTTTTTTACGCAAGCCGTCTTTGAGACTCTTTTCTTCAAGTAACACCGTTTCACGCATACCATCTAGTGATGATTTGGGAATCATACGCTCACTTTGATAAGGACTTATCGCAGACGGTAAAAAATCACGAGTGGCTTTACGGCTTGCCAAGACTCGAGCGACATTTTGCACTGCATCATGATAACTGGTACGCTCATCAATCTTTGACCATGCCACTTGGATTTCTACATAATCGTTAAGCTGAGATTGCCAAATATCCTTGCGCAACTGTTCGTGATAAGCCGATAAGCCACGCCAAGCATGATCTGCTTCATCCTTAAACCGCTGATGAGTGGCGTGCTTGGCATTGGTGATGATGTCGGTCAACTCGTCTGCGGTGTCTATCACCGCTTGGATTTTGTTACCCACCGAAAATGATGAATTTACTTCCAAATCAGTATCACTGGTGACATGGGGAAAAATCAGCGTCGCCCCTTGCTGTTTTAGGTTTTTGGCACACGCCTTGGATAGCTCGGATAACAGCCACGAGCCACTCCACAAATCACGGATACGGCGTGCAGATGCAATAAAGCCCTGCACAGGTCCGACCGAAAATGTGACTAAGTATTTTGTCATTATGATTTATCCTTTAAGTTTTATTTGGCAAAGTAAGTAAGAAAGGCTTGTAAGGGGTCTTTGCCGCCATTGTCAGCAATTGGCATGATGCACTGTGCTTTATCTGGTTGCCAAATGGGATAATCTTTACCCCCTACCTTGACCTGCATACCTAAGATATGCTCATAAGGCAATACCAACGCTGACGCTCGCCATTGTTTCATGCCTTGAGCATTTAGCCCTGCGAACACAGGACGTAAAATCAAAGGACTTGCCAAACGTTCGCCAAAAGCAGGTTCTACCGTTGCATTTACAGCTTTTTCTTGATAAGAATGAAACAAAATTGGCAATCCAAAAACCGCACGTGGAAATATATTGCCCGCCTTATGCTCTGGCTCATGTTTTTTGTCATAACCTAAATTTTTCTGAATACGTCTTAAAGCATCGGGTTCAGGAAAACGGCTACGACCTGCTGGCTTTCTCTGTTGTCTTGCTTCTTCTGAAGGGGGATTACGCCCTACATTAGGAGCTTGACGAAAATCGGATAACTTGCCAACAGCAGTTTCTAATGCAGTCATGGCGTTTGGCGTGTCATTTTTTTGTACCAATTGACAGCCTGCTTGTGCCACATCATCAGCTGTCAATATCTCACAAATCTCTGGAAAATCCGCACAGTCACTGACATACACCGCCCCAAGCCCCTTGCGAGAACGAAAGCCCAAGCCACCAAAATTCGCCCACCACTTTAGCGTCTCTACCACTTGTGATTTTTGCTTATCGATACAATCAGGCGTAAAAGCGAAGTGCAATTGCCATGCAATTCCTTCAGGACTTAATAATCTATGCGGATTTATTTCCTTCTCTTCAGCATTTGCAGCAGGAAACAGTACATATTTTAATTTCGGAAATTTTTCATAGCTTTGTAAGTTATTTTGTACTGTTGGTTGATTCACAACCCTAAGCAAAACTTTACTCGCCTCACCATCATCATCGCCTTTACCCATGCCACCCCACAGCTGAGTTTCTGCTTGGGCGATATTGGTAATTGGCCATTTATGCTTGGCAAGCAGTCGCCACCAAAAACGCAGCTGTCCACGAATGCTACTGGCACGAATCGGCATTTTTTCATCAACTTTGGTAGAAACCACGCCACCGCCATACATTGGGGTAATCAGCTCACAGTGCAGGCTATGCCACCGTACAGCATGGTCTTGTAGCGCTTCATTAAGCCCATCAAATGACGGTTCTACATCAGGGGTTCTTAGGGTCATGACCGGTCCTTTATCTTATACAATTTCAATTTGCTCAATATCCAAATTAAGAGAATATGCACCAATACGTGTTTTGGTGTTTTGACACCATTCATCAACCACAGGTGCGTAAGGGGCTTCTAGCTTTTTAAGGCTATGCACTTTGATTTTGCTTGCAATCTCCACACCAAAGACATTTTTAAATACCTTTAAGATATTACTCAAGGTTTTATCAAAGTTATTTCTATCCCTTGGCTCAATATTTTCTTTATCGGTATTGTATTTACCATCGCCTTTTAATGACAGTACTTCAACATAACACACCTTGTAGTTTTGTGTCAAAATATCAATTTCCTCACCTTTCATGACACTTTCATGTGGTGCTATGATAATCTCACCACGCTGCAAACAATAGATTGCCATCAGATAAAATGCAAAATGCGCTTCATCAAATTTTGCTACTTTATCACCAATGGTAATGGTACGCTCTTTTTTGTTCACCAACAATTTAATGGGTTGATGAATCAAGTTAATGGCTTCTACCACTTGCGAAAAAGATTGATTGGCAACAATATCATGACTGCTTAATGATGCACGTAAACGCACAAAAGGAATCCTAGCCAGCCAAATCTGTGCATCCTTAGCTTTTAATTCAATACCATCACGATTGGTCACAAACACACTATCATCAGGCGTAGGATAAAAGAAATCCCTCGCTGACTCATAACGCTCATCAACAAGCACATGCGACATACTGTCACCAGCACGCCCATAAAGCGACAACGCATAGCCTGCATAAAAACCCATCGTCTTACGCCCGCCTGCAATAGATACGTGTAGCGACACATCATCACATTCGGTAAATTCACGAATTTTTTGGCAAATCAAATCTGCCGCCAGCTCATTATCACTGGGCGTTTTTAAATCCTTTAAATTTACGCCCTGCGCATCATAAATATTATGTAAATACTTGTCAGAATTATCAAAGGCAATCCTAGCAAGCTGTGGAAAATCCTGCTTAAACTTAGCAAATTTATAGCCTTCTTTTTCGCTAAACAGTCGTGAACGAATTTGGTTTAGCCCATCTTCGGTGCTTAGCACATGAATCTCATCAGGCACCCACGGCTTATCATTATTAGGATCGCACGCCAGCGCCCACACCGTCTCGGTGATGATTTGTGGGGTCATGCCCGTTACCAAAAATAATACATTTCTCATCTTACTTTCCTTTTATTTTAATCAAAACTCATCAATCAATATCACGCCACAGACTGGCTATACAAAGCCTTATTTAACACTTCTTTACCTGCGATGATGCGCACATTTCGAACTTTGGCGGCTTGACGAGTTTTATCATCAACATTAAATAACGACACCAGTAGCTTTTTGGCGCTAATCCCCGCCATATCCCCCGTTGAATCAATATGAGATATGATACGATTGGCTTCGGTGATTTTGCCTTTCCAGTCATTGGTTTTACATTCTACAAAATAAAACACCCCTTTATGCACAAACGCCACATCCGCTTCATTAGGCGAATTATTTTTACGCACTTCTAGTCCAACATGGATATTTCTTAGCTGATAATTAGACGCTTCAAAATACCAAAACGCCACCAACAGCTCAAACCAATTACCCTTACAAAACGCCACATCTTCGGCATCATGCCAAACAATCCTACCTGTGTCATCATCATAATCAAACAATGCCTCATCCAAAGCACTTAATTGATTGAGCCATACAGAAAATCTCGTGCGATCAACTTTATTAAACTGACTGATAAACTGATCGACATCTTGCTGATTTTTGACATCTTCTAGGGCTTGGCAAGCGTGATAATTGATTGAGCTAACCAGTTTTTGGGCACGCTCAAAATCTTCTTGTAAAAATCGTTCCATTTCTTTGACATAATAAAACAGACGGGCAGGGATTTTTAGCAGTGACTGACCCTTTGTCCCCAGTGTATAGCCGTATGCCTTAAGATAAATTTCAATCTCTGTGGCAGATGCAATTTTTTCCACATGCGGAACAGGTTTACCATACCACGCAAGCTGCTGCGTTCCCATGCTTTGATAAACACATTGGGCAAGTTGTGGGTACTTTTGGGCAAGGCGGTCTTGGGCAATAGAGATGAGCTTGGTACCACCTGTGATGTTAAACAAAGCCTCATTGATGTCATGTTCTGTTATCCAAGACAACAGCAAACCTTCCATGGCTGTCACGTCATGCTCTTCAATGCCATTTTTAAAAAATAACATCTCTACAGTAAAAGCACTATCTGGATTGGTGTCGGTCAATAGTCTGCTTAGTTGCAGGTGCCAGTTGTTTTTGCGGGCGTGGTCGGTGGTGATGATAACCAAATTATCAAACGTCGTGCCATTATCCAATAAATGCTTAATCGTATGAAAATTCGCCAAAGTCTGAGCCGTTGCCGTCACAAATAATGCCTTCATCATTACCCCAAAATACCTTAGATTTTTACCAAACCACTACCAAAACCAACAAAAATATACGCAACATTAACATAAAGTCATCAAATAAACAACCCTTATCAAAACGAGCGAATACTTATTGTCTTTATGTACATACGGCGACCAGAGTTAACATGCTTTTGTTTTTGCAAAGCCTCACGATAATACGCCACTTGAGTTTTAGCCTCGTGCGTGATTTGGTTGGCCTGCTGTACTTGAGCCAATAACTGGGCCTTACGATCGTATAGACGTGCCAATTCATCGGTCACTTGGGCGTGAAACATACGCATTTGTTCAAGCTGTTGGCGGTACTGTGCTTTTTGCTTGCCAACGCTGTCATCACGCAGCTGTTTAAGCTCGCCGATACGTTTACCAAACTTTTGTTTGTGCTTTTTGGCACTGGCAATCATTTTTTTATAACGCTCATAATCTTGATAATGAGCATTTGCCAGTTCAATGGATTTGGCATGGATTGCCTTTTGTGCCTCAAGCTGTACTTTTATTTGGGCGTGACAGCTGGCACGTTTCATTCGTGCTTTTAGCACTTTGGTCTCTTCGGTCAGTTTTTGGTGACTGCACTCAAGTTTTTGGCGTTCGTCCGCCTCTTTGCTGGGCAGCCACGCCAAACCCAAAAGCACCACACCACCTGCAATAATCACTGGCAACATACACTCAAACCCCTTTAACTTATACTTAACTTAACGCAAATTCTTCTTTGGCACCACTTCATCATATTCGCCGTCCACCACCTCGCCTGACGCATGGTTTGCGTGGCTATAGGCATGACCGCTCATCTGTGACACATGACAGCTAAATTTATAAAACGTCTGTACTCTATGATGACGTATGTCCGCCAAGGCTCTGTCATAGCTCTCCAATGTTTGGCTTATCATTTGATACATCTGCATCAGCTGATTTTGCTGTGCGGGTGTCTCGCCATGAATGGCCTTATTAAGAATGGTCATGCGGCTAGTGTGCAACTCATCAACTTTTTGATAAATCTCTTCAGCTTCTTTTTTAAACTGCTTCATCTGTTTGTCATAACCCTTTTTTTGGCAGTTTAATGCCTTGTTTTGGGCTTTGACCCATGTTTGTAGCTCTACTTGTGCCCTTTGAGTGCAGATACGCAGGGCTTCTAGCTGTGCCTCTACTTGTACACGCTGCTGCTTGTATTGCACGATGTTAGATACACACACCAAAACTTCCTTGGCGACTTGTCCGACAACGTTCGTGGCGACGATGATATTGCTCATATATATGACCTTTTGTTATTTGTTTGTGATGTGCGTATTATCGGTGATTTGGGCTAGAATTTGGCGTTTTATAAGCTTACCAAATCTTACTGTCCGTCACATCATAGATCGCTACATAATTCATAAATTCCCCCTTGGGCTTGACTGTGTTAAAAATTACCTTA
>RRZU011139176.1_pt1 | contig 14577 bp, 6 predicted proteins | sample 2165561 | NCBI WGS metagenome assembly RRZU01 (sample SAMN10456909, study PRJNA506462) | wastewater metagenome | isolation source: wastewater sludge | place: USA: Moscow, Idaho
GCGCGCGCCTTCCTGGAGGGCCGGCTCACCGCCGACAAGCTCGATGGCTTCCGCCAGGAGCACAGCCATGTGGTGGACGGACGCGTCCGCGCGCTGCCCTCGTACCCGCACCCCCGGCAGATGCCGACCTTCTGGGAGTTCCCGACCGTCTCGATGGGTCTCGGCCCGATCAACGCGATCTGGCAGGCCCAGTTCAACCGGTACCTGCACAACCGCGGCATCAAGGACACCTCGCAGCAGCACGTCTGGGCCTTCCTCGGCGACGGCGAGATGGACGAGGTCGAGTCGCGCGGCGCGCTGCAGCTTGCGGCGAACGAGGAACTCGACAACCTCACCTTCGTTGTCAACTGCAACCTGCAGCGTCTCGACGGTCCGGTACGCGGCAACGGCAAGATCGTCCAGGAGCTCGAGGCGTTCTTCCGTGGCGCCGGCTGGAATGTCATCAAGCTGGTCTGGGGCCGCGGCTGGGATCCGCTGCTGGCCAACGACACCGACGGCGCGCTGGTCAACCTGATGAACTCGACCACCGACGGCGACTTCCAGACGTTCAAGGCAAACGACGGCGCCTACGTGCGCAAGTTCTTCTTCGAGCGCGACCCGCGCACTGCCGCCATGGTCAAGGACTGGAGCGACGACGAGATCTGGCGGCTTACCCGCGGTGGCCACGACTTCGCCAAGGTCTACTCCGCTTACAAGGCGGCCACCGAGTTCACCGGCGCACCCACCGTCATCCTCGCCCACACCATCAAGGGCTACTTCCTCGGCAGGCACTTCGCAGGCCGCAACGCGACCCACCAGATGAAGAAGCTCGCCCTCGACGACCTCAAGGGCTTCCGCGACCGTGTCGACGTGCCGATCTCGGACGCGCAACTGGAGGAGAACCCCTACCAGCCGCCCTACGTGCACCCAGGCCAGGACGATCCCCGCATCCAGTACCTGCAGGAGCGTCGTCGCGAACTCGGCGGTTACCTGCCCGAGCGGCGAGGCGACCGGAAGTTCATCTCGCTGCCCGGCGACAAGGCGTACGAGTCGTCGAAGAAGGGCTCGGGCAACCAGCAGGTCGCCACGACGATGGCCTTCGTCCGCCTGCTCAAAGACCTGATGCGCGACAAGCAGTTCGCCCCGCGCGTGGTGCCGATCATCCCGGACGAGGCCCGCACCTTCGGCATGGACGCCTTCTTCCCGACGATCAAGATCTACAACCCGCACGGCCAGAACTACACGCCCGTCGACAACGAGCTGTTCCTGAGCTACCGCGAGTCCAAGTCGGGCCAGATCATCCACACCGGCATCAACGAGGCAGGCTCGGTCGCCTCGTTCACCGCCGCGGGCAGCTCGTATGCCACGCACGGCGAGCCGATGGTCCCGATCTACGTCTTCTACTCGATGTTCGGGTTCCAGCGCACCGCCGACGCCATCTGGGCGGCAGCCGACCAGCTGGCGCGAGGCTTCCTGATCGGCGCGACCGCCGGACGCACCACGCTCACCGGTGAGGGAACCCAGCACATGGACGGCCACTCGCCGATCCTCGCCTCGACCAATACCGCGGTGGTCCAGTACGACCCGGCCTACGGCTACGAGATCGCCCACATCGTCCGTGACGGCCTGCGCCGCATGTACGGCGAGGACGCCGAGAACGTCATCTACTACCTGACGGTCTACAACGAGCCGATCGTGCAGCCCGCCGAACCCGAGGGCGTCGAGGTGGAGGGCATCCTCCGCGGCATGTACCTCGTCAAGCCCGGATCCACCGAGGGCGTCGGTGACGACGCCCGTCGGGCACAGATCCTCGCGTCCGGCGTCGGCGTCCCGTGGGCGCTCGAGGCCCAGGAGCTGCTGAAGAACGACTACGGCGTGGTCGCTGACGTCTGGTCCGTGACCTCGTGGGGCGAGCTGCGTCGCGAGGGCCTCGAGCTCGACGCGAAGCTGTTCCACGACCCGAACGGCGACTTCGAGGCGACCTGGATCGAGCAGAAGCTGAAGGACGCTCCCGGCCCGGTCGTGGCGGTCTCCGACTACATGCGTGCGGTGCCTGACCAGATCCGTCAGTGGGTCCCGGGTGACTACACGACGCTCGGCGCCGACGGGTTCGGCTTCTCCGACACCCGCGCGGCGGCGCGCCGCTACTTCAACATCGACGGTCCCTCCGTCGCTGTCGCGGTGCTGCAGCGTCTCGCCGCCAACGGCGAGGTTCCGCAGGAGTGGGCGAGCGAGGCGGCGGCGAAGTACAAGCTCGACGACGTGACCGCGGGCGCCTCGGGCAACGCGGGCGGCGACGCCTGATCCACCCTTCAAAGCCAAGCGGGGCCGGTCCTTCGGGACCGGCCCCGCTCACGCTTACCGGGGGCGGTCGTGAAATTGCGGCCCGCATCTGGCAGGCTTGGACCCGTGGACACGGCAGAAGGAAAGTCGACCAATGAAGCAGTGGCGGGCGCGGACCTGCTCAGCCTGACCCCTGGAATGATCGTTCAGGAGCTCGGCTGGGACGAGGACGTTGACGCCGATCTGCGCGACGACATCATGGACAGTATCGACGCCGAGATGATCGACGACCCGCTTGAGGCGGTCGACGCGGTGATCCTCTGGTGGCGCGAGGAGGACGGCGACGTCGCCGACGGCCTCGTCGACGCCATGACCGATCTGGCAGAGGCAGGCCCCATCTGGCTCTTCACCCCCAAGGTCGGCAGGCCTGGGTTCATCTCAGCAGCCTCCATCGCCGAGGGCGTCACCGTCGCCGGCCTCACCCTGACGAAGACCGCCAGCGTGGCGCCGGACTGGCAGGCCACGAAGGTGCTTCGCCCCAAGGGCTCGCGTCGATGAGGGCCCGCATCGGCGTCATGACGTCGGGCGGGGATGCGCAGGGCATGAATGCCGCGGTACGGGCGATCGTGCGCGCGGGCATTCACCAGGGCGCCGAGGTGTTCGCCATCCGTGAAGGGTGGCAGGGAGCGATCCTCGGCGGCGACCACATCCAACACATGGGCTGGAGCGACGTCTCCGGCATCCTCAACAAGGGCGGAACCGTCATCGGCACCGCCCGCTCGCAGGAGTTCCGCACCCGTGAGGGGCAGCTCCGCGCCGTCGAGAACCTGATCCTCAACGGCATCGACCGGCTGATCGTCATCGGCGGCGACGGGTCGCTGACCGGAAGCCGTGCACTCTGCCTCGCCTGGCCGGAGTATGTCGCCGAACTCGTCGAGGCGGGGCGGATCACTGCCGAACAGGCGCTGGCGCACCCCCATCTCAACATCGCGGGGCTGGTCGGCTCGATCGACAACGACATGGTCGGCACCGACATGACCATCGGCACCGACTCCGCCATGCACCGGATCACCGAGGCCGTCGACGCGATCAGCTCGACCGCCGAGTCCCACCGCCGCACGTTCATCGTCGAGGTGATGGGCCGTCACTGCGGCTACCTCGCCCTGATGACGGCAATCGCGGGCGGCGCCGACTACACCTTCCTCCCCGAGTCGCCGCCGCGCGACGGATGGGAGGAGCGCATGGTCGACGTGCTTGGCAGGGGACGGGCCGCAGGCAGGCGCGACTCGATCATCATGGTGGCCGAGGGCGCGGCCGACCGTGAGGGCCATGCCATCACCGCAGAGCGGATCCAGGGCGTGCTGCGCGACCTGACCGGCGAGGAGGCGAGGATCACGATCCTCGGCCACGTGCAGCGCGGCGGAACCCCGTCGGCCTATGACCGCTGGATGGCCACCGCCTGCGGTGTGGAGGCCGTGAAGCGCGTGCTGGAGGCAGACGCGCTGTCCGAGCCGCTGCTGGTCGGCGTGCGTCGCGACGAGGTGCACTGCACGCCCCTGATCGAGGCGGTCGAGGCGACCCGCCGGGTCTCCGACTATGTCGCCGAGGGCGACTACAAGGCGGCCATCGAGGCCCGCGGCGTCGGCTTCACCACCATGGTGGAGATCTACCGGATGCTCTCCGAGGCGAGGCCGAGCGTCCTGCCGAGCGCGGACGCCAAGCGGATCGCCGTCATGCACGCAGGCGCCCTCGCCCCAGGCATGAACCAGTTGGCGCGGGTGGCCGTCCGGGCCGGGCTCGACCGCGGCTACGACCTGTTCGCCATCCAGGGCGGTGTCCCCGGCCTGATCTCCGGCGACATCCGCGAGGTGAGCTGGTCAGATGTGGAGGGCATGGCCAACACCGGTGGCGCGACCTTCGGGACGCGCCGCTACGTGCCCGTGGAGGCCGACCTGTACCGCATGGCCCGCACCCTCGAGGAGAACGGGATCGACGCGTTGCTCGTCATGGGCGGCTACCACGCCTATGCGACCGTCTCCATGATGGAGGCGGAGCGGAAGCGCTACCCGGCCTTCAACATCCCGATCGCCCTGCTCCCCGCCAGCATCGACAACAACCTGCCCAAGTGGCCGATGGCGGTGGGATCCGACACGGCGCTCAACACCATCGTGAGCTCGATCGACATGGTGCGCATGTCGGCATCGGCCAGCAAGCGGGCCTTCGTCGTCGAGACGATGGGCCGCACCTGCGGGTTCCTGCCGCTGCTCGGCGCCATCGCAGGCGGCGCCGAGAAGGCGTACCTGCCGGAGACGGGGATCACGCTCGAGCAGTTGACCACCGACGTGGCGGCCCTTGTCGACGCGTTCGTGTCAGGCCGGTCGTTCTATCTCGCCGTGATGGGCGAGGAGGCGAGCCAGTTCTACACCGGTGACGTGATCTCGAAGCTGTTCGAGGCCGAGGGCCACGGGCTGTACTCGGTGCGTGACGCCGTCGTCGGTCACATCCAGCAGGGAGGTTCGCCCTCGCCGTTCGACCGGATCAACGCCACCCGGCTGGCCTACATGGCGATCTCGAACCTGGACGCGCAGCTGGTGGAGGGGCGCAGCGAATACGTGGCGGCCTCGAGCGAGGCCGCCGGCCTGCTCGCCCCGCTGCGCGACGTGACCGGGGACATGGACTGGGACAACCAGCGGCCGAAGCGCCAGTGGTGGATGCAGCTGCGCCCGGTGTTCGATCAGCTCAGCCGCCGCCCTGGACAGGAGTAGCGCTCGCGCACTGCGAGATCGTCACGCCGAAGGAGTCGGCTGCGGCACACTCGATGCGGACCAGCTCCGCGAGGGCGGGCGAGTCGGCGGGCACCTCCTGCGGCCTCGTGTCGCGGAACACGAGCGACATCGCGTCCGAGTCGCGTCGCACGATGGTGAAGTCGACCCGGGTGGGCACGTTGTCGCTGGTCCGGGTTCCCGTGAAGCTGCAGGCGATCCCCTCAGCGCCTGTGGCGACCGGTACGGACACGGCGAGCGAGGCCGCGACGTTGGAGTAGGAGCCCCGGTGGTCGTTGACCAGATCCGTGCAGGCGTCGGTCAGCGGACCCGTGATCCCTGGGAGGGTGACGATCTGGATCCTGGTGTCGGTGGCGAGCTGCTTGATCCGGATCAGGCGTCGGCTCTCCTGGACCACCTCGTCGGCGTAGAGCTGCCAGCCGGGCAGCACCGTTACCTGCGCGTCGGTGAGGTCGAGGACCACCGGTGACGGCGTGGCAGGGGTGCTCGGCGCGGGCGTCGCCGTTGCGCTCGGCGAAGTGGCCGGCTGGCCGCCAGGGGTGCCAGATGGATCCGCGGAGCCGGGCGCCTGGGACTCAGTCGGCTCCGGCGCGGTCGACCCGGTGGGGGTTGCACCCGGCGTGCCCGGCGAGGCGCTGACCTGGCTGGATGGGGTGGTGGCGCCCGGCCCGGGAGACGCGGTCTCGGGCGAATCGCCGAAGTAGAGGTAGAGGGCTCCGATCACGACGGCCAGCACGACCCCGAGCACGGCGACCGCCACCCACCGTCGACGCGGCGCGTTGTCATCGCCTGACGGTGACGACGGCGAACCGTGCCTCGCGCCTCCGCCCGATCCGCCGGTCGCGACGACCGGCTCCGGCTCCTCGGACGGCGAAGGCTGCCAGGGCACCTCAGCCTGCACGGTCTCGGGCGGTGAAGCGTCCTCAGAGTCCTCAGCGGTGGGGCCGAGTGTGACAGGACTGGTCGGGGCGACCGGGGTTGCGGGGGTCGGCGTCATGGTCTGCGACGTCGTGGTTCGCGGGGTCAGCTGGTCCCACGAGAAGAGCGCCGGCCCGCCCTGGGCCGTCTCGATGACGGGATCGGGACTTGGCTGGGGCTCCGGCTCGACCGGGCTCGTCGCCGGAGGGGGAGTCAGGCCCGAGAACGCGGGCTGGACCGCCTCGACGGTGGTCGGAGTCGGTGCACCGGTCGGCGCGAGCGCACCCGGTTCGGGGATCAGCGTCCCCGTCGCCGCCTCAGCCGGAGGATCATCCGCATCTGGGGAGGCGTGCCTGCCGGGCCCCGGCTGCGGATCGTCATTGAGGTCACGCAGGGCGCGTGAGCCGATGGCGAAGCGGCCGGTGGGTTCGTCTTCGTCCGGTGCGGAGGCGAAGCGCCCCTGCAGTTCCGCCTCGAGGAAGCCGTACCGTCCGGTGGGCTCATCGTCTGAGAGGTCGGCGTCGTCCTGCTCGGCGGTCGAGGCGAAGCGTCCGAGCGCTCCCCGCGCTGGTCGCGAGTGGACCGGGTCGTCTTCGGTGTCCTCGCGGCGCGCGAAACGCCCCCGTGGGCTGATCGGGTCGACGGGCGCGGGAATGGCCGCGAAGCGCCCGGTCGGTTCGTCGTCCCGGTCATCATCGTCAAGGGCGAAGCGTCCGGGCGGTTCGTCGTCGGGGTTATCGTCGTCAAGGGCGAAGCGTCCGGTCGGCTCGTCGTCCCACTCGTCGGCGAAGCGGCCGCGGTGCCCGGGCGTTGCGTGCCGGGAGGTCGGCTCGTCCCAGGCGCGACCGCGTCGGCTCCTGCTCTCGGCGGGGGACTGTTCAGGCTCGTCGGGGGACGGCGCACCACGGCGCCCGACCTCGTCGGCCATACCCCCACCTCCCGGATTTCTCGACCCGCCTAGCTTGCCACAGAGGCTCGCTGACTCAAGCCCCCGGACCCGCCCGAGGCACCTACTGGACACCTCCGAGGCCCGCCACCCTGTGTGCCATGGTCGGACGAGGCAGACGAAGGCCGACACCGAGGTGCGACGGCCCGCGATGGAGCTGTCCGGCAGCCCGCGGACTTCTGATGGACCGATGCGGATGCCGGCATCGGGCCGAGGAACGCCAGCCGCTGTACCACGACGCGGAACGGTGGGCTCGTTATCGTCGGAAAGGTGCAGGTCCTGCCGGGAGATGTCCAGCGACGGACGATCTCCGGGTTGACACAGGGACGGTGCGTGACGTGGACGCGATGGAGCGCTGCGGGAACAGGCGACCGCGGGTTGAGCGGCTTGTTTCCGCGTGGAATCAAGGCACTCGCGGGGATGCTGAGCCGGAGGGCGAGGCCGACGACCCACGGATCGGCGCGTCGGCGGAACCAATGCAACGACCTCGAACACGGCTCACGGAAGAGGAAGTGGACGCTATGCGAACAGCTCTTGAGCGTGGCGTGAGCGTAAACGCGGTAGCGAAGCAGTTCGGTGTCCACCGAGGCACGGTGTGGGCGAAGACGCGCGCCCGGGCCGGGAAGCGACGCTAAGAACTCGACTCTACGGTCAGCGCTGCCAGCCTCGCCTTCGCGGTCGCCGTGAGACCTCCGGGTCTCGTCGAGGAAACGTACTCCAAGAAGTCAACCATTCCCGCTTGCTGGTCGTTCCCATAGCTATCCTTCGTAGGGCGCGCCATGAGTTCGTCGAGTTCGTCATCGGTCAGTTCGCCCGCAACGAGTTCTAGTTGCATTAGCGCGATGTTGCTTTGATCGAAACTGCGCGTGAAGTCAGCCTCCTCGACCCACTTCGCCTTCAGCCGCTTGCGAACCGCGACCGACTTGAAACAGTCGGGAAGCACCAACGAACTGATCCATCTGCCGTTCTCAAATTCTCGGTAGAAGGCAGTGGCTGATCTGTAGCCTCGGCGCTTCGCGACCACGAGGTCCTCAATCTCCTTCACAGTCGCTTCGCCAACGTGCCGTGTGACGAGGTCATACGCGAGACTGGCGAGCGCAACATAGTGGATCGCCAGGTTCGGCTCCATGTCGGTCGCTAGAGTGTGCGCCTTCTCGTTGCGCAGAAACTGGACACCCAGATGCAAATACCCCACGCCTCTGCGGAAGTCTCGCTCTGCCTGGGTGGGAGAAGGATCGTCGCCAAAGAACTTGGGGTAGTGCCGCTCGTTCAGCGCATTCTCGTTGAAGATGGCGGTGGCACGCTCCTCGCCCGTGAGCTCTCGGAGCTTCTCCCGCACAACCTTGTACGCCTCTTCGACAGCATGGAAATAATCGGAAGCGGCGATGTATGACTGGATGTGTGAACGGATGTCTGGGTGGATCTCGATCCGCAGTTCGCTTCCCGCCGTGGCCTCTGCACCGAGTGCCGAGTCGGGCGCCGAAAGGGCCACTCGCATTCCGAGGCCGGCTGCAATACCGCGTACACGTTCGATCTGCTCGCCGGACACGTCTAGAGCGCCCGCCTGGACGGCATTCTTAGCTTCGACATAGTCAGCGAAGGCGATGAGCGCCGCGGAAACCTCGGCGTCGTCTGCAAGGCGCCAAAACACTCGCAGACGATTCGCCTTGGATGTTCCGTTCTCCGCGTACTGCTCCTCGAAGATATCAACCCCGAGCGCATCGAAGAACTGGCCGAAGGAAGTGTTGGAGAAGTCCAGGACGAAGCCACCCTGCATCCCGAGTACAGACTCAAGGATGGTCTTCTGGGCGATGGACAGTGTTCCCACGGCTACCTCTCTTGGGCTTGACCAGCATCTGACGCCATGTTGCCCTGCAACTGCTGGGCAACCTGCGCGGCGAAGTCGGGGTCGGCGTGGATGCGCGCGACGACATCGTCCGCGACCTTGTTCACGTCGATCGGGCGGTCGTATTCGACCTGGACACGGCTGCTCGGGTAGCTGAAGTCGATTCGGGGCAAGTAGGCGCTCTCACCGTTGTCGCCGTAGGCCGTAAGGACGTGGTCGAAGACCAACTGCACTTTGGTGTGGAAGATGTCGACGGTGTACGGCGCTTCCGGGAGACTCTGGTCCAGGACGCGGCGGATGGTGCTGTTGACGTCGTTCGTCGTGGCGACCTTGCGCCGCCAGTCCTGCACGATCTTCTCGTGCAGGTGCTCCAGCAGAGACTTCGCGCTCGCCTTGACGGTCTCTCGCTCCTCTGCGGTCAGGACAGGGTCAGGCTTTGTCAGTAGGTCGAAGATCGCGAGCTCTTCCTCGGTCATGCCCTCTCGAACGGCCCGTTCTTCCTCGGCGGTCAGGGTCTGGGACAGTTCGATGAGGCGACGCAGGTACTCATCGATGTTCACGCTGCCTGCGTTGTAGTCCTCGATCAGCTGTTCGATGCGTTCGACGAGCTCGTAGCGGGTGGGGTTCCGCAGGGCCGCTCCGATCGCCTGTTGACGGAGCAACTGAGCGAGCCGGTCAGTCTCGGCCCGCTGCCGACCGGCGAACTTGGCGGCGAGACCGTCGAAGTCGATGAGCGACAGGTCGATCAACGGGTCGGGGTTCGTGCCTTCGGCTGCGGCTCGGATGACGTACTCCTCCGCGCCGACCGAACGGTCCAGCAGAGCATCAACCGCATCTGCTACCGCCGAGATGTCGGCCTCGGGCGGACGTGTGACTTCGACGATGCGCTCATGGAGCACCCGGATCGCGGCCACGGTACGTTGCTGGGCAGCTGCCTTCGGATTCGGGAGGAGCGCCTTGAACAGCTTGCGCACTTGCCGCGCCTTGCCGGTGAAGTCATTGCGGGTCTCCTCATCGACCAGCAGAGCCTCGATCGCAGCGTCGCGTTTGGCGATGTGGTCGAAACCTTCAGCGTCGCGCATCGCAATGAGATCGACCCCGGCGTTCGCACAGAACGAGATCAGGCCCGAGACCGCCAGATCCAACTCACCAGCGAGCGCGTCGATGATCTCGATGGGCGACTCGCCCGCGCTCGCTGCGCCGTAGACGGCGAGTGCCTTCTCCAAGTTCCTGAAGACGCCCACATAGTCGACGATCAGCCCGTTGTCTTTCTCGGGGAAGACGCGGTTGGCGCGGGCGATGGTCTGCATCAGGGTGTGGTTCTTCATCGGCCGGTCGAGATAGACCGTAGACACGCTCGGGGCGTCGAAGCCGGTCATCCACATGGCGCAGACAAAGACGAGCCGCAGCGGATCGGAGGCGTCCTTGAACTTCTCGGCGAGGTCTTCGCGGTTCATCCGCTCGCGGTGCGGGCGAATGTCGAGGCCCAGGTCGTCGAGCGTCTTCAGCTCGTTCTGACTCTGCGACACCACGACCGCCATATCGGTGGTCTCCATCAACTCGATACGCGAAGCGAGCCAGGGCCGCTCCAATTCCGGCAGTGCATCGTGCTGTCGGCGCAGCTCAGCCAGGTGTTCGGCCCACGCCTCCTGCACCAGGTCATACATGCGCACGGCGGCAGCTTTGTCGAGCCCGACATACATAGCCTTGCCCGAGAACCCCCGCCCGACGAAATGCCGCACCAGATCAGACGCGATGGTCTTCAGCCGCTCCGGGCGAGTGAGCAGCGTGTACTGCGTGCCGAACTCACGCGCCAACGCACCCTCGGCGTCTTCATCCAACTCGGCCACTTCGAGGAGTGCGTCGAGTTCGTCGGAGAAGTTGTCGTTGACCAATTGCAGTTCGGGGATGCGGTTCTCGTAGTAGAGCGGCACGGTCGCGCCATCCTCGATGGCATCGCGGAAGTTGTAGATGCTGACGTATTCGCCGAACTGCTCTCGAGTCGCCTGCTCCTCGCCCGCGATCAGCGGAGTGCCGGTGAAGCCCATCATCAACGCGTTGGGCAGCGCACGACGCATGTTCAACGCGAGGGTGTCGTACTGGCTGCGGTGCGCCTCGTCGGTGATGACGATGATGTCCGAGCGATCTGAGAGCACCGGCATCTCGCGTTCGCCCGCCGCCTTCGACGGTTGGAACTTCTGGATCAGAGTGAACACGTAGCGGTGATCCGCGGCGAGGAGTTCGCGCAGATGGGCGATGGATGCCGCGTGAACGTGGGCCCCGGGCGGGACCGCCCCGGCATCGGCGAACTCACCATGGAGCTGAGTGTCGAGCTCGGTGCGGTCGGTGACCATCACGAACGTCCACTTGCCAGCGATCTGACGCAGCACCTTCTGCGTGAACCACAGCATCGACAGCGACTTGCCCGAACCCTGGGTATGCCAGAACACCCCGAGTCGCTTATCCTGCTCGGCACGAGCCCGGCGCAGGTTCCCAATGGCCGCGTTCACCCCGAGGTACTGGTGGGAACGGGCAACGTTCTTGATCAGGCCACCTGGTCGCTCCAAGTAGGCGACGAAGTTCTCAAAGAGGTCGAGCAGGATCGCCGGGTCACAGGTGCCCCGAAGTGCGGTCTCCAACGCGATCGCGCCACGGGTGCCGGCGGCGTCGATGACCTTCCAGTCGCCGAAAAACTCCCACGGCGCGTACGTCGCTCCGACCTTCGCCTCACTGCCATTGGAGAGCAGCACGAAGCAGTTGGGGATGAAGAGCTGCGGGATCGTGTCACGATAGTCGGTCAGGTTGTCGTCGTACGCCGACTTCAGCGCGATACCCGGCTCCTTGAACTCCATCAACACCAACGGCACACCGTTGACGAAGAGTGCAACATCAAGTCGGCGTGAGTGGAGGTGGCCCTTGACCCACATCTGCTGCACCGCAAGCAGGTCGTTGCTGGCGGGGTTCTTCAGGTCGAGGAAATGCAGCGTCTCGATCCGCTTATCGCCGAGATCATCGACCCACTCGGCCCGGTATCCGTCACGCAGCAGGTCGTAGACCTCACGGTTCGCACGCACGCGGTCCATGACCGAGCGGTCCTTGGTGAGCACCTCGATCGCCTCGTTGATCGAGGCATCGGGAACATCAGGATCGTTGAGCTTGCGCATCGCGAACCGGAGGCGATGGGTCAGGACGACATCGTGCTGAGAATCGCGACCAAGAGTCCCCTGAGGCCCGAGCGTCTCCTGGAAGGCATCGACCTGCGCCCACCCGAGCTGCCCCAGCAGATCCATGCTGGGCTTCTCGACGTAAGCGAATTCCGGGCCCGACGGCGTCATGACCCGACTCCGCCTTCGGTGGTTGAGCCTGTCGAAACCAACGCATTCAGGTCGAGCGCCGAAACGTCGATCTGGCCCGTGACGAGCTTCGGTAGCAGCAGATCGCGCATCGTCGCCAGTCGGCGGTTTTCGAACATGAGCGTCTCTGCAAGGGCAAGATGATGTCTGGCGATATCACTGAATGACTCAGCAAGCCGCGTAGGGGGAACGGCGAGCGACCACTTGCCGAGCACTTTCCAGTCAGCGCGTGGCATCTTCGTGCCATTCGACGTCTGTGTTGCGTGAGTCACGAACTCGGCTCTCGATGCGGTGAACACCGCCTGCCCCCAGTGCGCGGCATGCGGGCGGATCACTATCGCGTCGGTTGAACAGATGCCATCTACTGGAGCAACGCTGACCTTGTGGAAATACGGCCTGATCTTGCCAAAGAGCACATCCCCCTTCTCGAACACAGCCTTGCGACTGCCCTGGCTCCCGGCTTTGCCCCAGTCGTCGAGCGAGATCTGCTGCCGCGGAATGTGTTCCAGACCAATTGCGGGGGTCTCGGGGTCAAGCGTGGCCGGGTCAACGCTTGCTTTGCTAACCGTGACGATGTCGTCGATGATTCCCGTCGACCACCCCTCGGGGATGGGCCCGAGGGCGGAGTCTACGAAGGGGACGTCTTCGTGGCCGGGATAGCGGAACTTTACGAACCACTCGCGGTAGATCGCCCGCGCCATCTCCTCCAGCACCGCCACCCGCCGCCGATTGTTCTCAATCAGGTCGTCGATGCCGTTCAGCACGCCTGCAATGCCCCTCTGAGTTTCGAGGGTTGGCACGTTCACCGTGATTTCCTTGAGCTGACCCAGGTTGAAGCCTGGAACCGCCGCACCGATCGACTGGCCGGTTACCACGCGAACGAGGCCGGGGCTCGATAGGAGGTAGTAGAGGTATGTCGAGTCAACTTTCGCGGGGTCGGGTGTCAGCTTCATCTGTTTGTTCGACACGACATACTCGGGAAACGCGGCGCGATCATCAACTAGCCCGATCTGGCCGATCGTCCCCCAGCAGGTGAAGACCAGGTCGCCTCGGCGTACCACACTCCGCCTAAAGGTCGCTGCCTTGGCCTCTGTGAGAAAGGCAAGGCCGTTGTCGTTCAACCTCACACCGACATCGAGACTAAGGTTCGAGCCGCGAATCACCGGGACTCCGTGCTCAACGAAGTTCTTGGCGCTGATCGCCGAGCCGAACGGACCGGTCGCCAGCGCGTGTGGGTCGGGACTCGCGAGTTCCGCGATCGTAACGCGACTCCATTCGCTCATGCGTCGAGGATCCCCTGGACGGCGGCATCCACCTTGGCGCGTAGCGCGTCGGCTTCGTTGCTGAGAAGTGTGAACTCCTCGTACAGCTCTTCTAGCTTGACGGCGAAGTCCTCGTCATCCTCATCGACGACGGCAGATCCCGTGTATCGCCCAGGGTTGAGGCTCCAGCCTTGCGCCTCGATCTCGGCGCGCTTCGCGACCTTGCACAGGCCCGCGACATCCGCGTACTGCCCATCGGGGAAATTCTTGGCCAGCAGAGCCTCGCTGCCTCCGACGGTCTCGACGTCCTCGCCCCGGTAGAGGCGGACGATGTTGGCGAGGAACTCGATCTGCTCGGGCATGAAGTCGCGGTGGGCGCGGTCGATCTGGTTGTAGATGTGCCGTGCATCGATGAACAGCACCGTGTCTTCGCGCGGGGTGCCGAGCTTGGCCTTGTCGAGGAACCACAGCGTCACCGGCAGTGTGACGGTGTAGAAGAAGTTGGAGCCGATGGCGATCATCACGTCAACCGCGCCCGACTCGACCAGCTGCTTGCGAATCTCCTTTTCGGAGTGGCCCGCGTCGCCCGCGCTGTTCGCCATGACAAACCCGGCGCGACCTGTCGGTGCGAGGGCTGCGTAGAACTGCTGAATCCACAGGTAGTTGCCGTTGTCAGCCTTGGGCAGGCCGAAGGGGAATCGCTTGTCGCCCGCGAGTTGTTCCTTCTTGATCTTGTCGACGTTGAACGGTGGGTTGGCCATCACGTAGTCGAACGCGCCGACCGCGCGGTGGGGGTCTTCGTAGTAGCTGTTGGCCTGGCGGATGTCGCCGGAGAGCCCGTGGAGGGCGAGGTTCATCTTGGCCAGCGGCACGGTGTCTTCGGTCTTCTCGGTTCCGAAGACCGAGAGTTTGCGGGTGGGGTTGTCGTGGTGGCGTTCGACGAACTTCGCGCACTGCACGAACATGCCGCCCGAGCCGCAGGCCGGGTCGAACACGCGGCCCTGGAAGGGTTCCAGAATCTCGACGATCAGCCGGACGATCGAGTAGGGGGTGAAGTACTCGCCGCCGCCCTTGCCTTCCTGGGCGGCGAAGTTGGAGAGGAAGTCTTCGTAGATGAACCCGAACGCATCACCTTCGAGTTGGGTCGGCAGCGGTGCGAAGAGCCGCAGCAGTTCGATCAGTGTCGGGCGTTCGAGCTTCTGGTAGC
>RRZU010337889.1_pt1 | contig 14574 bp, 12 predicted proteins | sample 2165561 | NCBI WGS metagenome assembly RRZU01 (sample SAMN10456909, study PRJNA506462) | wastewater metagenome | isolation source: wastewater sludge | place: USA: Moscow, Idaho
AAGACGACCATCGTCTATCCGTTCGGTCAGGACAAACGCGGGACATTCAAGGGCGCGGGCTTCGTGGTCGACAAGGAGCGCGGCTGGATCGCCACCAATGCCCATGTCGCGAGCCGCTCGGCGGCGTCATTGACCGTTGCCTTCCGCGATCAGGAGCCGATTCGGGCGAAACGGCTGTATGTCGACCCCTTCCTCGATCTCGCCATCCTGCACGTGCCGCGCGAGGCGCTGCCCAAAACGGTGAGCGAAGCCAAACTCGATTGCCGCGGCGTGCCGAAGGCAGGCACGCCGGTCGTCGCCTACGGGCATCCGAACGGGCTGGCGTTCACCGGTACGCAAGGCATCATCTCGGGGACGACCTCGCGTTATCACAACGAGTATTTGCAGACGGACGCCACGCTCAATCCAGGCAATTCCGGCGGTCCGCTGATCCGGCTGGCGTCGGGCACGATAACCGGCATCACTACGGCACGGGTCGCCGACGACCAGCGTTCGACCTTCGCGCTCTCTGCCGCCTACCTGTGCCGCATCGTCGATCTGCTGCGCGAGGGAAAGGATGCGGCGCCACCGCGTCTGAACTGGCGCTTGTTCTCGGACGACAATGGCGCACGCCAGGTCAAGGTGGCGTTGCCCGGTCGGGCGGAAGCCGCCCTCGGGCTGAAAGCCGGTGATGTGATCGCCTCTGTCAATGGCAGCCCGATGCCGGTCAACGAGACGCAGGTGCTGCACCATCTGCGCGGTCAGCGCGAGGTGGCGATGACAGTGTTGCGCGACGGAAAAACGCTGTCGCTGCACGGCTCGCTGGACAGCGAACCACCCGTCCTCGGTCGTCAGGGACTCTTCATTTCCGGGATGCTGCTCGCCGACCCGGCGCCGGAATGGAGCCACGACCTGAATATCCGCGCGGTGATCGTGCGCGGTGTGGCACCCGGCACCGCGGCGGAAGCGGCGGAAATCGAGTCATCCGACCTGCTGGTATCCATCGACGGACGCCCGACGCCGGATCTCGCTTCCGCCAGAGCCGTGCTGGAAGACCTCGCTCGGGACAAGCGTGCCGCCCGGCTGGTTCTGGAACGCATCAGCAGCGGATCCACGCCCGAGCGCACGGGGGTGTTCGTCTGGGTCGAGGCGGAACTGCCAATTGACGAGGTCAAGACGGTTCGGGCGGAGGATTTGTAAATCAGACACAGCTTTGAGAAAACACCATCACACCGACAGTTTCTCCTTGAATTCGCGGCACGGCGTAAGCGAGAATGCCATCCGCGTGCCGAAAAATTTCATACAAAACACAAGATCCCGTAAAAGAATTTTATTAAATTGTCTTTTGTGGTCGGACAAATGATTGAGTGACGCATTACCCTACAAAGAAAGAGAGAGAGTTTTATGAATCTTCAGCACAAAAGGGATCTTTATTCATCCCCAATACGCACTTTCTTCGTCGTGATGTTTATTGGGCTTGTGATTGGTTGTGTTTTTTCATTTGTAATCCTGAGAACACCCATATCCTCCCATTTTGATAAAACGACTCTTGGCGATATCGGTTCCATATTGCAAGGTATCTGGGGTAGTGCAGCATCTCTCGCCGCAGGGACGGTTGCAATATTTCTTGCGCATCAAGCGATTCGTCTTCAAAAAGTACAAATGTTGATGAGTCTTTCAGACCGCCCCGAATATCAAACGGCATTTAAAGCTGCGATTGCCTATGGGAGACTGAAGGGTCTTCTTGTTCTGATGCCTCTTACACTGCGTCATCTGCAACGAAATCAGGGGATAAAAACCGGTGAATTGGTTGGACATTTAACCAGTAATGAATCAAATACGGACAGATCGAAAGATCTTGGACAGGAAATTATCGGTTCGGTTTTTAATGAAAACAACTGCGAACTTGTATCTTTGCTGCCTACGATGGCGTTACACAGTAGCGGCGGAGAAACGGCACAGAGAATAATCGAAGCTCGGTTTTGTGCATTAAGAAATACGGATGCATTTCTGCCAACTCTTCAAGCAGCCCTATTACTAGTAGAAGAAGTTGATGCACTCTGTGATGAGTTGTGGGAAAAAACAAAAGATTACAGAACGTATGATGAATACAACAAAGGTCGAGAAAACAACGTGAACACCCATCTGCCTGAGGTCGCTTTCTGGTTTGTTCAGCAAATACGTCCATATACAACCATCAATCGAAACATTAACTATGACGGGGACACCGATATTCTTCAAGGAACAGTCCTGGAAGGAATCTGCAAGACTGCTAATGAGTACGAAATTTATCCGCTGAGGCGAATTTCATTGCCATCTGCACTCGGAACTAATAAGGCAACGTTTATTGCAAATTACTTTGACACCAGCCTTTATAAAATAACAAATCAGATAAAAACCGAGATTGGCGCAACTAATTGTTGCGAGATGGTCCATGAACCAATCGATAAAGAAGTCTTAAAAAGTGACAAGACAGTCATAAAAATTGTAGCAAGCAACTGGGAGTGGGAATTGTCCGAAACTATCGAGACAATCAAAAGCATTGACGACGACAACGAGCGGAAAGCGCGAGTTGTGTTGATTCTGGACCAGCTGGAAGGATACCTTGATCGAAATAACTCCAATACTTGGTTTAACTTTAGCGAGCATTTGTTGTTTTGGATTTTCTGTCGGCACTTGAACTCGATTTTGTCGAGTGAGATAAGAGAAGATGCTCAGTTGCCAGACAGCTTCAAAGATTATTGCAGTGACAAATTTCGGCAGGAAAGCTCAGAGCAAATCGTACGGACAATACAAGACTTGGCCGACGAAAATGACATTGAATTTCCAGAAGATGAAATAGTTGAGATATCGGATTACCTTTGGCGAATCCTGCGCGGAAACCATGGCCAACTTAAGGCTGATAAGCAAGAATTCACAACAGAGATAAATAAACAGGCATTCACAACAATAGTTGCTGAACTTGCAAGGTGCCCATTATTTGAGCGTTCCATATATGGATGGATGTCAAAACAAGATCGCGTTAACTGCCGACAAATACCCGACGAATTGAAGCTAATTGGTTGTACCTATACCAACTCAAAACTTGAGACGGTAATGAATCCGGTGGCACTTTGGCTTCTTAGTGCTACTAAACGGGAGGGCAAAGACTACTCGTTCGTGTGGCTAAATTAGCAGTTGGCACGACCATGAATGGAGTGTACTGATGTATATAGATAGTGAAGGTCGGAAACGTAATGATGACGGGACCTTTTCAACAGATTCTTCCCCCTCGAGCTGGGGGTGTCCGGAACTAAATTCCATGTCGACTTCGGAACAGTGGAAATATGGGATAAATAGACTGGACAACCAACTTAGCGCTAGTCTGAAAATTGGCCAGCACAGGTTAAATGAACAGATGGCTCAGGAGAACTTGCGATTACAAAGAGAGAACGAAAAAAATGCGGAATTGCTGCATAAGCAACGGTTAAAAGCCATAGCCTTGGGTGGTTCGTCTGAGGCAAGTACTTTAGGTTCGGGAAGTTCCATTAAGGACCCAGCAGCGGACGGAGAATCCCCGATCAGTTATTCCCCGGTAAGGAAAGATGGACAGCATGAGCAGCCGTACAAACCATTAACTTTTCTGTTGCTTATGGCAATCATTGCATTAGCTGGCTATTTCAGTTTTTCCGATTTTCCTCTTACTAGAATCACCGCCCAGCTTGGAAACCTTTCTGACCAGTATTGTTTGGGTGAAGCTTACGGTGAGGGATTTTGTCGTGGAACATCAATCAAGAAAAATCCTGAAAAAGCCTTTTATTGGTATAAGAAGGCGGCTGATCAGGGTGGCAGCACAGCGGAGCGAGTGATCGGCAGGTATTATGCGCAAGGTTTTGGTACTGAAAAAAATGTGGTAAATGCTGCAAAATACCTCACTAAAGCATCAGCCCAAGGAGATATGCTTGCTATGCATTACTTGGGCTTGTTGTATTTTTACGGAATTGGTGTGGACGCGGATAGAGAAAAGGCCGCTGCGTTAATTCTTAAATCTGCTGAGAAGGGGCTGATGCTGGCAAAAAGAGATATCTCTGTTCTTTATACTAAAGGGATTGGTGTTCCTGTAGATTCAAAAAAGGCGAGATATTGGGCTAAGCAGTATTTGGAAAGGGCAGAACGCGTTTACAAGGAGAGTGGTAGAAGGCCGGACTTTACATTTACTCCCCGAGAGCATCTTTAATCAAAGGATATTTTCAGCAAACTGACAATCGCCTTATTGCTGGCATATTCACGGCATCGCATCCCCTCGCCGGAAAAATCGTCCAGCGATGCTCCGTGTTCCTTAATCATGTAGCTCCCAATCTTTAGGTGATTTCGCGACAGGGCTAGCGCCAACATCGGGGATTGGCGCCTCCCTTCGTCATCGACATACCAAAGCGGCACGTTCCCCACACTCCTTTTGACCGCCTGTTTAACTAAATCAAGCTTTCCTTCCCATACCCATTGGTAAATTGCCGACGGGCCCATTTCGTCTCCATACGGCGCATCGGCATCCACGTCATGTATCGGGTTGGCGCCGTTGTCGAGCCAGATTTGTAGTATGTCCGGGGTCAAACGATCGGAATCAAGACGCGCTAGCAAAGGAACGTCGGCCTTGTAACGCGCATTCGCTTCTCCGCCGGCAGCAAACAGTTTTTCCAGCAAACTGGCATCGTTGCGCTCTGAAGCAACTGCGAGAGGAAAATAGCTAACCGGAGCATTTTTTGCGAGCAAAGCATCGACCTTCTTCAGCCATCGCGTATTGGGCTGCAAACAGAAGAGATCATCCAACTGAGCAGTTAAGGCAGCACGTTCCTCCAACCAGGCACCGGCGGCCTCAAGTGTGCCTGCGGGGATACCGAACACGGTGCACAACACAGGTTCAAGTTCACGATGCCGTTGAATTGTTTCGTGCGATCGTCGAACCTGTTCAGCCAGATGTTCCCACTCAAAGATGTCATGTGGAGACCAGCCTCGCTGAATAAGTCTTTCCGCAAGCCCCTGGTTTCCGAGAAGGATGGCTAATAAAACAATCGGTCGAGAGCGCAGTTGCGAAACGAGAGGTAATCTACAGGCGAGGCGAGGATCAACCAACGACAGTCGAAACTCCACGCTCGTCCAGCCACCACCAACCTTACCAAAATACCCGCGCTGGAATACACGCCTGGGACACATCATTTCATCCAAAATGGAATCAACCAGGGCCTCGTTCCCGCTGCGGATGGCGATTTCAAGTGGAGATTCTCCGAATTTGTGAATATCCTCACAGGCTTGTTTGACGAGTGTTTCAACCTGCTTCCCACTAGGCGCTAAGTTTCTTACGTCACAGCGAAACCGAGTTACAAGAGACTCGTCGAGAGGAATGCAATCAGCCTCTGCAAATTGTTGTTGAGACCCAAGGGAATCGGGCTTGCTTCCCCATGCTGCGGGGACGCCGCAACTACACGCCCAAGCGAGGTAATCCGTAATTCGACCTTGGTCAAGCATCATGACCGCTTCGTGTCGCGGCGAATATTCCTTCAGGGCGACAATGTCCGCAATATAAATATTTACGACACCAACAGTCGGAATCGGTAGCGTATCCTTCGAATTCTTCGTTGAACAATCTTTCGTCATAATTTTTGTTTAGCCATTACTTGCGGTAAAGTCGTATCGGGCCACTTTAGCGAAGGCCCCGTCCTGCTCAACTCGAACGCCTCAAAAACTGACGTGCAAAGCGTGACTGGTCCGGGTCATACCCTATATAGATCGTCATTCATCAAACACCTTGGACAAATCTTATGACCTCGCGCTGGAGAGGTTCTGGAACGAATTCCAGAACCCGTTTGGTCTTTCGGACGGCAGCAATACAGATCGCTTGATTCTTGTAAACATCGGGGAGAAACCAAAGCGCCTCTCCATTTTGACTAACTGCTGCAAGACAGAGAGTTTCGCAATTTAACAGGGGCTCTGGTACATATTCCAACGCAGTACCATCCTGTCGCAGGGCGGTGAGACAAAGACATTTTGTCTTAAGATCATCAGGAACAAATCGTAGCGCGGCGCCCACCTTAGTAACAGCGGTATGGCACATGGTTTCGTTGCGCAGAGAGATGGGGACATGCTGCAATTCCCAACCATTTTTTTTGGACGGCGGCAAGGCAGATGGTTTCATTTCGAAACTCTTCAGGAATGTATTTTAATTCCCAATCATCTGTGGCTATGGCTGCATGGCAAACGGCTTCAGTTCGATGCTGTTCTGGAACGTATTTCAACAGCGCTCCCGACTGACCGACGGCGGCAAGGCAGACAGCGCCGGTCTTAAACTCATCGGGAATGCATCTAAAAGATTCCGCATCCTGCCGGACGATCTCAACGCATTTCGTCTCGGGCGTAAAATACTGGTTACGCCATTTCAAATAGTTAGCCTCATTCAGATTAATGTCAAACGCTAACTGGAAACGTAGAGTACTCATGATATCGATGAAGAAAATGCTCTAACAGGTTGTTGAACTTGGGTCACCAACGGTGACCCCGGCACAGCGATTCTTTCTCACCTCATCGAAGTCTCCCGGCAGTACGCAACGGCCATTATTGTCGGTGATCCCACAAAAACCAACCCCATACGCTTTGAAGCCCAGCTTGGAATCCGAAGTACGGTAATCGAGACAATCATGATGGTGACCGTGAAAAAGCATCTTCACGTTCATCGCTTGGGCTAACTCGTCTATCGCCTGGAACCCATGAGGGTGACAACTCGGCGCCTCGTGCGTAACCAGAATGTCAGCCTCCTGGCCCCAGAGCTCTTCATAGGTCTTCCAGAATATTGAAGACAGATGCTTCAGTTCTTTGCCACATCGAATCTCATCAGCCATAGCAGCGTGTGCACCAGTCACGAGTTCCGCATATGCTGGATTTTCCTCGAATGCCAAGCGTTTTCGTGACCGGTTGGGAAACTTGTCGGACTGAGTTTGACAATAAACGTCGTAACTATCGTAGTGGGGCTCCGAACCAGCAGGTGCTGAACGCTCGGGGTACCAGATTTCACCACGAAAGACCCCCCCCAATCCGGCAATCCGCAAACCATCAAGTTCGACAATTTTTCCGTCAATGTTCAAATGCATTAAGCCCGCGAGATTGTCCCATTGAGGTTTGTTATCGGTGTCATGATTCCCGCGAATCCAACGGACATCAATTCCTGCATCTAGGACAGGTTTCAACTCCAATTCAAACGGCCGCTGTGCTTGGATATCTCCGAGAAAGACGATTGCCTTTGGGGCGTCACGAAGCACGATTTCCATCACATGGGAAATGTTTCCATGAATGTCTCCGAGGAAGTAAATCATTCTTTTCGTTATCCTAAGTGAACCGCGCTCCTCCGCTTCGGATGTGGTTTTACTCGATCCCGTGCATGAACTGTCCCCACGGTTCCCGCAACCGCGAGAACGCGACCAGCCGAATCCTCTCCTCATCGTCCTTCGGCTGGATCAGGCGATTGACGTAGAGGTAGCCAAGCAGGTGCTGGGACATCTCGCTGCCGCCCAGTTCGTAGGATTTCCTCGCCCATTCTGCCGCTTGGGCGGGGTTGCGCTCGACGCCGCGCCCTTTGAGGTAGGCATGCGCCAGATAATCCATCGCCCGGTTCCAGCCCTGTTCGGCGGATTGCCGGTAGAGCGCGACGGCTTTGGCGGGCTCGGTGCCTTCGACCAAGCCGGCAATGCCGAATTGGGCGAGCGCGTAGTTCTTTTTCAGCCCCTTGTCGTAATAAAGGCGGGCGACTTCGTCATCATTCCTGCCATTGGCGTAGCCGGAGGCATAGGCGAGCCCGAGTTCGTATTCGGCGGGAGCATAGCCCTGATCGGCGGCACGGCGCAGCCAGCGGATGGCTTCGGGCTTGGTGGATGCATGGGTCGCCTGGTAGGTCTTGTCCTTCCACAGGTAGTAGAAGCCGAGCACCGTCGTGGCATAGCGGTCGCCGCGGTTGGCCGCGTCGAACCACGGCTTGAGATCGCCCGGTTCGAGTTGCATGGCTTCTTCGTCGATGCGTCGGTAAAGCGCGACCGCAAGCGGGTCGTTGAGGGCGCGGGAGAGCGCCTCGACTTCCTGTCCGCGGGCGCCGCCTTCCTTGGCGAGTTTGACGAGTTTCAGCGGCGGCGGAGTGATGCCGCCGCACCGCCCGTCGGGAGCACGGGCAAAGCAGAAATCGATGCTGCTGGCGCTGCTGTGGAACCACGGTGTCTGCGGTTTCTTGCTGTCGCGCGTCTCGGTGGCAATGGTGTCCCGCACGCGAGCGAAGACCGACTTGACTTCGAAGCCGGGAATACGCATTGCCTCGACCAAACTTTCGGTATAGCGGCTGTTCGGTCGCTCGGGATTGTCTCTGGCAATCTGACCGGGATTCGTCGAGAAGGCGAGCAGCATGCCCTCGGGCTTCCGCGCCGGCTCGGCCAGTCCTGAGGTAAATCCGCGTTCGCTGGATTTGACTTTGCTGCTTCGGCAGGCATCAAGGATGACGACGCTGAGTTTGCCCGAGCCTCCGCGTCGATCGAGGGCTTCCACAATGTGGGCGGTAGCATCCAACGCCTGCTTTGGCAACTGGGTTTCCAGTTCGAGGTTGCCATTGTCGACGGGAATCAGGTAATTCCTGTCGCTAACCTGTACACCGTGGCCAGCATAGTAGAACAGGCTGACGTCGGCGGATGACGCCTTGGGCAAGAACGCCCTCAAGGCATGTGTCATGTCGTCAAGCGTGGCGTTTTCCAGGCGGTCGACCTTGAAACCCAGGCGCACGAGCGTCGCTTCCATGAGCCGGGCGTCATTGACTGGGTTGGTCAGCGGCCGGTCTGCATATCGGGCATTGCCGATGACGAGGGCGATGCGCGTTTCCGCCAGAATGTTGGTCGTGAAGGCGGCCGCGACGGCCGCGGCGAGGAGCAGCCGACGCAGGGGCTTCATCGGCGGATCTCCGCGACGGACTCTACGATACGCTCGCCTTTCAGTCGTTCGATCGCTTTGGCAAGGTCGCCGTCGGGCAGGCGCAACTGGTAGAAGCCGAGTTGCCCCGGTCCGCCGACGATTTCGGCGCCGAGAGCCACCAGCAGGCGGCGGATGTCCTGTTCCGTCGCGTCGGCGCGGAAACTGACTTCGATTTGGGCGCGCGGCGCCTGCGCGTCGCCGCCGGAACGGTAGATCGACGATTCATCGACCGGGCGTGAAGTATCGCTCTGGTAGAGGTAGCCGATGATGCCACTTTGCACGACCAGCACGGACGCTGCCAGCGCCATCCAGAAGGGCTTGCGGTGGGCGGCAGATGCGTTGTGTCGCAGCGGCTGCCGCAGGGGCACGACATTGTCTTGGTCAGGTTCCACTCGGTCATTCCGCACGGTGGGCAGGCACATTTCCCTCCCGAGTTGGAAGTAAAGACTCTGGTAGGCGCGGCGCGGGTCGCGGCTATCGCCGAGCGGCGTGCCGGTGAGCACCAGATGACCGTCGACGGGACGCGGCGCGACGAAGCCGGGGCGCGGGGTGGCTTCCTCGTCCAGATGCGGGAAGGCGTTGGCGACCGCGCGCACGGCGGCGAGGCGCTCGTCGGAGAGCGCGGCGAGCAGCGGGGCGTCGGCAGCCAGACGGCAGACGAGCGGGTTCCACACTTGCACCATGCCGGCGAGCGGGTCGAAGGGGTCGTCGACGTCGGCTTCGAGCAGGACGTCCCACGCGCTGGCATAGTCGGTTTCGGGGGCGACGAGCCAGCCGGACCAGCGGCGCGGATCGCCGTCCGGACGGTCGAGGAGCAGCGCGACAGGACGCGCCAGAGGGCGACGTGGGTTGCCGTCGCGGTCGAGAATGGCGTTCAGGCGCCGGATTTGCCCCGCTGCCCACGGGCGTTCGGTCAAGGCGAGCGTGGCGGCGTGCCGCCGCGCGATGGCGTCGGCGAGGAACGCGGGCATGGCGGCATCCGCTTCGTTTCCGACCGGAGTCTCCGGCATCACGAGGCGCACCTCGCCCGGTCTCCCGGCGTGCTCGCACTCGGTCTGTTCGGGGGTGCCGAACAGATCGTTCTCGATGATGCCGAGCGGCGGTATCAGGTTTCGTGGCGTCATGCGGCGTGTGCCTCCCACTCGGATAACGAAACGAAGCAGAGGATTTTTAACGCGGCGAGGATTTCGTCCTGACGTTCGGCGGTCAGGGGAATGGCGAGGGTGCGCGTCAGCCATTCACCGATGCGGGTCTTTTCGTAGCCGGCTTCGCACGCGCCCTTCTCGCGGGTGATCCCGAGTTTCTTCGCCTTGTAGTGATAGGAGGCGATGCGATGACGCTCGGCGAGTCCGCTCAGGGCTTCCGCTTCGTCGGCGCAGGTGTGCAGGGCGAGATACAGGCGGTCCGTTTCTTCCTGGTCCGCAAGGAATTCGCGGGCGGCGGCGACGACACTCTCGATGTCGAGTCCGCCGTCGGCAAGGATCTTGTCGGTGTCGTCGATGCGTGTGAAGGCGCAGCCCTCATACGCCGTGCCCGCCTCCTCGTCGGAGACGCGGCGTGCGTCCCAGGGGTTGCGCGTGCGGTCGACGAGGTAACGGCGGAAATACTCGCAGAGCGCGCCTGCGACAAAAGGCGCCCGCGCCTCGCTGCCGGCGCTCATGAAAATCTTGTCGTGGAAGAAGTCGTCGATCAGCGCCTTGCGCTCGCCCAGTTCGGCTTCGAAGGAGCGCACCGGGCAGGCGGCGAGAAAGCGATGCGTCAGTTGGTAGAACGCGTGCCAGCCGGCCGGGTCAAGATGGGCGCGGCGCTCCCAATACCCGATGAAGTGTGAAAAGTCAGCCACGATGCTGGCTTCCGAACGAGTTCTTTTATTTCTTACATGGCTCCCCAACACCGTCAGGCGGACCATGCGCTCAAAATCCAGCAGGCATGATATCCGAAAGTGGATCGGCGCGTCTCCATTATCGGCACATCGCAGTTTTGTTCCGGATCGATGTCGGTTTCTGTCGCAGGGAGCAAACATGCCTTCTCCGCAACGATCATGAAGACCGTCGGGGTCTTTCAAAATCACGTCGCCCCTTTCGTTATGGAGTCAACTTGTCAAGCCAATCGGCACGACCGGTTTCCCGTTCGCAACCTGACTCTTACGAAAGGAACATCATGAAGCACGCCGTTCTCTCCATCTTCGCCGCGCTTGTCGCTGGCAGCCTGACCTCCGGATGCTCGACCACATCGTTCAACCAGGGGTTCGCCACGGTGCAAAACGGCTTCAAGACCGTCGAGATTTCCGCAGCCCCCTCGCTGAAAGGAAAGGCGACGTTTGCGGACCTGCGCTTCGAGGCGCCTTACACGATCAAGGGCTCCATCACCTACCCGAGGTCATGCGCGGTGCTGACCGTCGAAGGACGCCTCTACGACGAGAAGAACAAGTCGTATGCCTTCACCAAGGGCATCATGGATTATCGCAAGGATGAGGTGGCAGGTTTCAGTACTGTGCCGACCGAACTTATGCGCGACCGCATGGGTTCGGGCATCTTTGACGGACTAATCAACGACAAATTGAGCAAAGCCATCATTGACCGGGTGACGTGCGTCTGATCCCGATCCGTTCCCCCAGGCACCCGCCGATAATGCGAAACTCAATGGCGGGTGTTAGCCCATCCGCTACGCCGAGTCAGGGGATGTTTATTGCGAAGACCACTGAAAAACACGGGGAACCGCACTATCGCGAGATAGTGAAGGTTGGCCGTGTGTCGTTTGACCCAAGAGACGGATGGGTGTTGCTTTCGGCGCCGATTGGAGCAAGATCGAGCAAGCGTTATGCAATGGATGCTCCCAGACGATGTGCAGTTCGAATGGGTATGCAATTTGGCGTTCTACGACGCTTTGGATATGTCGTCATGCCGATCTCCCAACTCAGGCTGCTTCGCATTGTACGATTCCTGATCGGCTTCGAAGACGCTCGGGAACTGCCGTCACAGCTTTCTAGGACCGTTCCCCTGGCGCGTGAAGGCGCAGCCTTCGTAATCCATGCCGTCCCATGTCACAGAGGAAAAGCGGCCTTTGATTGCCATCGCCAGTTGAATCACAGGTGTTCGGCGTATTGCCGCCAACGTTCGTCAAGCAGCCCAGAGGGTCGAAATTCTGAGAAGATCAATGGAGAGCAGAGGATAAAACCACTATCGATAAGATTGCTTATCGCTAGAAGGGGCAGGGGAGCAATGCCGTTCTTCAGACAAGTCCCATCCCGACCGTGTCTGGCGATGGGTCGTTGACCAGAGTGTCCTGCCAGACCAACTCATTTTCGAGTACGTCCAAGAAGCGAGAGGCATTGAATCCGTCCGGATACAACGTCTCGTGGGGGTGCCCGTCTGACTTCTCCATTTTTCTGCCATCTGAGGGCAGTCTCAATATCCCATCAGGATCAGTCAACCATTGACGATCATCGCGCAATGCAATGATCAATTCCTCAATGGATATCTTCAAAAAACACGAGAAGCGATCATGATCGAGTTCAATCGAGGTGTCAGCGATCAAGCCGTGGATCGCCCAACCAGGCTTTAGCGAGAGGGTGTCAATCAGGTCGGTATCGCATTGCAATAATTGCATCATGGCATCTATCTTGCGACGGAGTTGTTGTCCCGCTTTGCGGAGAGTGTTTGTGCCATGAAGCCATGCTTCCCGTTCGGTTCGTCGCATGAACGATGATTTGACTTCGATCACCAATACGATGTTGTCTCGGGCACAAATCAGATCAATTTCACCGACATCCGGGTAAACGACCGGATCAGGGTGCTTGTTGGCAATAACTATGAAATTGCGTGATTCGAACAAGCGAGCGAGCCTTGTCTCAATACGATGTGTTTCGACTTGCGCTTCGCTTCGGCGAGCGCCCATGCGTCGTAAATTGTTGATCGCCGAAGTACTGTTGTTCTGAAGGCCTGTGATCCATGGTAATTGCACAAAATGGCTACCGAGTTTGAGGAATGGTCGCTCAAGCACTTCGGCGACAAGTCCTGGGGCTTCACTCCGTAAGCGAGAGGCTAGTGCAACCCAGTCGTTGGTCCAAAAATCAAGAATCGAAGCCGCCATTGGCAGACTTCCCTGCGGGGATTGCTTGTTCACTGTCCAGCCGACGATTGATTGAATCTTTTGTGTTCTATCGGCCCAGGTGAGCGGAAATCGATTCTGCATGCCGTTCGCCAATCCGTCGAATGCAAGTTTTCCGAGTGCGGTATTCCAATTCCCGGAATGGCTTAATTGCTCGATATAGCATTGGAGAATCTCTTGTTGAAAAAAAGCAGAAGTCAATTCAAGGGAAAGCAAGGTTTGAAAGATGGGAGCATGCTCGCCCGATTCAAGTCGTACATGCTCATCGATCCCATAAACCTCATCAAGTTGAAGTTGGGTGCGAATGGCCCGAATATAAGCCAATCGGTTAGCCTCCTGATTTTCTGGGCGACCGATGATTTGAAATGCGGCATCAGAAGCCAGGAAATGGTGGAGCGCACGATAGAACCAGTATTCGTGCAATCGTGTGAGCTTCTGACCGTCGCGAATCCATTTGTCGCGGACCGAACGGTCTGTTTCTTCGATTTCTAATCGGTTGCCGTAACGGACGAAGCGAATAGCCTCGTCATAGCAATGGGCATCAACGGACCGAGCGATGAATTCATCCAACTCGATTTGCGCTGCCAAGAGTCGACTGAAGGCTTCAAGTAAATCAAATCGAGGAGTCGGGCCAGTCGGTGTGGGAAATAGAAAAGGGGATAGGTGCTGACTCAACGATTGACCAATTAGCTGCTCGGAGAGTTTGATCTTCGAGTCAGGGACCGTTTTGAGTTTCCAGACGATGAGTTCATTAATCGCATGCCAAAAGGTCTCGGTGTTTGCTTGTTCCTTGTGTTGTCCCGTCTTGATATTGAAGGTGATCGGGATGATGTCCCTGAAAGCATAAAGGCTTGCATAGACCAGAAGTTCGAATGGCGTGAGATCCTGTAATGCCTGTTTACATCCTTCAAGATCCAATTGACGCTCATCCAGGGCCTTCGAAAAGATGTCGAGGATCAGGCATTGCTCATGTATTTCTGGACATGATTGGCCAATCAATCGTAGTTCAGAGATCTTGTCTGGTTTGGGTTGATAAGCCATACGGGCGTGGCGCATGGCTTTGCAAATCGAGAAGGGGGTATTCGCGGCGACCTGTGTGAGCAATTCAGGACGACTGATCCTGTCCTGATCGAGGTAGCGTGCAAGGGCCAGGGTTAGTAAGTCCGTTTCCCACAACGCAATAGGTAAGTCTTTAAGAAACCCGGCCGACCAAAAGGCTACATCGCGTTCGGCCTTGGTGATTTTGTGTTTTCCACGCCGGGCAGGCTTGCCATCAAGATATTTCTCTACGACGAGTAAGGTGGCATCGAATGCATTGCTGCCTGTTGTGATTAGCGCGTCGAAAAAAATTTGATAGATGTTTGATGATGGGGGGTTGGGGGTTGCATTCGACATAAGTCGCTGTTTGGTCGGCATTAAGGGGGGAGAGTGTGATTATATTGATCACCGTGAAACGTGAGGAGCCAAACTCGAACGACAATGCCGTTGGAGGCGAAGGCGAATGATCAGATAGGA
>RRZU012499939.1_pt1 | contig 14572 bp, 12 predicted proteins | sample 2165561 | NCBI WGS metagenome assembly RRZU01 (sample SAMN10456909, study PRJNA506462) | wastewater metagenome | isolation source: wastewater sludge | place: USA: Moscow, Idaho
GCCTTCGGCACCAATGTTCCACAACTTGGCCCTGAAGGCGACGGCAGCGGCAAGTCCTGTGAAGATAAGGGGAATGGTTCTGGTCAGGGTTTCTGCAATGGCAAACTTTGAACCAATCGAGCCTTTAATAAAGAGGGCAAAAGCCTGAACTGGCGATGCCCCGGCCCAGAGAATGAGCAGCGATGAAAGAAGCATGGTGATGCAGATGGCAAAGAGCGGGGCTATGCCCTGGAGGAGAACGGAGCTTTTTTTCCGTGGTTCAAGTCTCATTGCTGGGCCCTTTTCAGTGCAAGTGAGTGCATTATGTCGCGTTGGCCGCTCATGGCAAGACCGATTTCAGCTGCGCTGGTTAGCTCCGGCACAATGGGCGGAGAAAGGGTTCCCTGATACATCACCTGAATGACGTCAGCTAAAAGGAGTAACTCATCCAGATCTTCTGAGATAACTAAGACTCCAGCTCCTATTCTACTGGCGGAAATTAAATTCTTGTGCACAAAGGCGGTTGCCCCCACATCAAGGCCCCAGGTTGGCTGGTTGGCCAGGATAATTTCCGGATGCTCCTCCAGCACACGGCCCAGAATCAGCTTCTGAATGTTACCGCCGGACATGGTCCTGGCCCTTGCCCTAAGTCCGACACAGCGAACATCATATTTTTCTACAATTCCCTGGGCCCAGGCGTGCACCTTATTGTGCTTAATAATCCCAATTTGGCTAAGCGGACTTTTGCGGTAATTTTCTAAGATGGCATTTTCGCCAATACTCATATCGCCGATAAGACCAACACCGTTACGGTCCTCGGGAATGCGGCCAATGCCAAGTCCATGCATGATTGCCGGACTGAACTTTTTCAGTTCTTTGCCGCGGATGAGAAAGCCGCCGGATATCGGGGTGAGGAGACCGCTTATTAAATCTGCAAGCGAGCCCTGACCATTGCCGGATACCCCGGCAATGCCAATAATCTCACCACTGCGCAGGCAAAGATTAATATCGGAGAGCAGGTTGCGGCCCTTTTCCTGCACGGTGATACTTTTTAATTCAAAGAGTGCCTCACCAGGAGTGGCGTCACTTCTGCTCACAACTGGGATGCTGCCACCCACCATCTCCTCGGCAAGTGTTTGGGCACTGGTTTTGGCAGTTTTACTGGTATAGGTTAATCTGCCCTGGCGCAGCACCGCACATTTTGTGCTGGCAGCCATGACCTCGCGCATCTTATGCGTTATAAAAATTATGGCTAATCCCTTTTTTACCAGCAGATTTAAGGTAATAAAAAGATGATCGCTCTCCTGCGGGGTCAGGACGGCAGTGGGCTCATCTAGGATTAGGATTTTGGTCTCACGATAGAGAGCCTTCAAGATCTCCACCCGCTGGCGCTGGCCAACAGTCAGGCTTTTTACCTTTTGCTGCGGATATACATCAAGTTCATACTGATTGCACAGATCCTTAAGCTTAGCCAGTGCCTCTTTTTTCTTCCTGGAAAAGGCCCAGTTTGGCTCCGTTCCCAAGGTGATGTTATCAAGTACTGTCATGTTATCAGCCAGGGTAAAGTGCTGGTGCACCATGCCCAGACCTGCAGCAAGCGATGCCCTGGGTGAACCCGGGGACAGTTTTTTCCCAGAAATAAATATCTCACCATCATCGGCAACGTAATGACCGAAGAGGATGTTCATAAGCGTAGTCTTACCGGCGCCGTTTTCACCCAAAAGGGCAAGGATTTCTCCCTTATCTAAGCTGAGACTGATATCGTCATTGGCCGTAAAGTTGCCAAAGCGCTTTGTAATATGATGAAGTTCTAATAGAGGAGCCTGCATAAAGGAGTGAGCCGGAGCCTCATACTGCGCCCCGGCTGTTTTTATATTTTAAATTTTACATTGAATGCGTTCAGAAGGTCGATTTCGGTTCCTGATCGTTAATTTCCACTTTAAAGGTGCCCTTTTCAATGGCCGCAGCCTTCTCTGCCACTTGTTTTTTCAACTCAGCAGGGATTTTACCTTCAAATTCGTAGTAGGAGGAAAGAGAGGCACCGCCCTTGGTCATCATGGTCCACTCCCTGTAATCTTCGGCCTTAAACTGCTTTGCTTTAACCAGATCAACCGCATGGGAAATCGCAGGCTCCATGTCCCACAAGGCAGAGGCAACCACCACGTCCTTGCCGTTTTCTTCCTTATTCATGTCATTGACATTACCAAAGGCGATCAGCCCTTTTTCCCGGGCGGCATCAACCACACCGGCCCTTTCGGCATAGAGCACATCGGCACCGGCCTCAATTTGCGCCAGGGCAAACTCCTTGGCCTTTGGCGGATCATACCAGGAGCCAATAAAGGAGATTTTGAACTGGGCCTTTGGGTTAACCGCTTTGGCGCCAGCCATAAAGGCATTAAACAGGCGGTTGACCTCGCCAATAGGGTAACCCCCAACCATCCCTATTTTGTTGGTTTTAGTCATGCCGCCGGCCAGCATGCCCATAAGATAGCATGGTTCTTGAATATAATTGTCAAATACGGCCATATTGCTGCCATGGGGTCCAAAGGAATCACCCATGAGAAAGGCCACTTTGGGGTAGTCGTCGGCCACCTTGTGCACATCGCGGGAAATACCAAAGGCCTCGCCAACAATCAGGTCTGCCCCAGACTCGGCATACTCTCGCAGCACCCGCACATAATCAGTGTTTGATACTTTTTCGGAAAAAACATATTCAATTTTGCCTTCTTTTGACAGTTTTGTAAGGGCTTTGTGCAGGGCGGCATCCCATTTTTGCTGGATGGGCTGGGTGTAGATTCCAGCAACTTTTATCTTCTCAGCAGCCATAACTGGGCAAGATAGCGCCATTATGAGTAAAAGAAGAAGGGGGAAGAGGAATTTTCGCATGGTGAGCTCCTTTAAGTAAGCGCTTGAGATGTTGAGGATTCATACGGGAACAGCCATTCAGTTAAAAAGCAATAACTGTACCAGAACCTGGAACTCTGGCAAAGAAGATAGTTGTCTACCAGGAGATGGAAGAAAAAAGATAAAATTTCTCTGTCTATTTGCCATCAGAGAGGTGATATGGTTATATGCCTGTGCATTTGACCATGTGACGGGGTTGGGCATGTCCATGTCCAGAGAAAAAAGGAAAATTGTGAGGAGGTTTAGGTATGCTGTACGCGCAGTTTATTTTTTTACTGTTAGTCCTCTATCTTGGCAGCCGTTTCGGCGGCATTGGGCTTGGAGTTATCTCCGGCATCGGGCTATTGGTGGAAGTTTTTGTCTTTCGCATGCCACCGAGTTCACCCCCCATTGAAGTTATTCTCATTATTTTGGCGGTGGTCACCTGCGCCTCTATTTTAGAGGCGGCGGGAGGCCTCAAGTACATGCTGCAGATTGCCGAGCTCATTCTGCGCAAAAATCCCAAGCATATTACCCTGCTCGGCCCTCTTTCTGCATATATTATGACCTTCATGCTCGGTACCGGTCATGCCGTATACTCCATTATGCCCATCATAGCTGATGTGGCCCTAAAAAATAAGATCCGCCCAGAGCGGCCCATGGCGGCTTCTTCTGTCACTGCGCAGCTGGCCATTACCGCAAGCCCTATTTCCGCTGCCGTTGTCTACTATCTGGCGCAACTGAGCGGCATCAACCCGAATATAACGCTCATCAGCATTTTATCAGTCACCGTCCCTTCTACCTTCTGCGGTTGCATTCTTCTTTCCCTGTACAGCATGCGACGTGGTAAGGAGCTGGTGGATGATCCGGAATATCAGCGTCGCATGCAAGACCCGTACTGGCGCGAGCAGATTGAAAATACCTCCGCCACCAGCCTGGATGAAAAATTGCCGGCTAGTGCCCGCAATGCGGTCTTACTTTTTCTTGTCGCCCTTATTGCCATTGTCTTCATTGCCATGGTCCCCGGTATTCGTACTCTGGGAGAAAAGCCCATTAATATGGCCATCATCATTCAGATTATGATGCTGGCCTTTGGTGGTATTATTCTCATGGTTACCAAGACCCCGGCCCAGAAGGTGCCAAGCGGGGTTGTTTTTAAGGCGGGTATGACTGCCGCACTTGCCATCTACGGTATTGCCTGGATGAGCGACACCTATTTCAGCTATGCCCTGCCCACCTTTAAAGCAGGCATAACCCAGGTGGTGAGCTCCTACCCCTGGACCTTTGCCTTTGCGCTTTTCATTGTTTCCATTGTGGTCAACAGTCAGGCGGCAACGGCCAGAATGATGCTGCCCGTTGGTATGTCTCTGGGTCTTTCAGCACCGCTTCTGATTGGTCTTATGCCAGCAACCTACGGGTATTTCTTCATCCCCAACTATCCCTCTGACATTGCCACCATCAACTTTGATCCCACCGGTACCACGAAGATTGGGAAGTGGTATTTTAATCATTCCTTCATGGCCCCGGGCATTGTCGGAGTTGTGGCCGCCTGTCTGATGGGGGTCTTGTTGGCGAAGATTTTTGTGCCGTGATTGTGTAAACGTATGTATCAAACAAAGGGCTATCCCATTACGGGACAGCCCTTTGTTTGGGAAACGGTTTTTTTTATAACTGGTTGATCAGCTGGGCAAAGAGAATCGGGTCATGGCAGGCCTTGCCCATTAAGAGGCCGCTTAGGCCAGCTATCTGCAAAAGTGAGGCACAGTTTTTATCCGTCACACCACCACCGTATAAGACAGGACGTCTGCCGCTACGCAGTATCATCTGGCCTACGGCGTTTTCAATTTCCTGCAGATCCCGTGACATCTCCAAAGTGCCACCCGTTTCCGGGGTAAAGGCCCAGATTAAATGATCTCGCTGTTCATCGGTAAATGAGGCTAACTGGGGTATAAACTGTTCCCCTTCAACACAGACAATGGGCTTAATTTCTTCAGAAATGGCCTCCGCAGCCTGCCGAGTCACATCTTGCACTCCTTCATGGAAGTATTTGCGGCGCTCCCTGTGTCCAACAAGGCTGTATTGCACGATATCGCGCAGCCAGGCTGCCGGCGTTGAACCTGTATAACTCCCTTGGGGGAATGAAGAGAGGGTCTGGGCTGCGAGGGTGACAGTGCTGCCCTGCATTCGCTTTTGTATGCGTGGTAGGGCTATGATGGGCATTGCCAGAACTACTTCAATTTGCGCGGCAGGACTTCGCAGAGAGGCGAGAAACTGTTCACACCATGTGTCTAATTGATCCGGGGTGAAATACGCCTTAAAGTTGGCAATAATAATTTTTTTTTGCATGGCAATGCTCCTTTGCGCGAGAAGAGATGGAGATCAGGCATGGTCAGGGCACTTAGAAAATATAAAAATTCCAAACACCTTTAGGATATGGAGTCCGGCTGCTCCATTTTACTTCTTTTGCAGTACGGAGCAAGGAGTTCGCGCACCTTCTCCTCGGCAATGTTTTTCAGCATAACACTTTTCATACGGCTTTGTTGGCCACTTTTTAAAATAAGTGCATTTTTAGGGAGTGCGAAAAAGCTGGCTAGAAAAGAGAGGAGGGCCTTGTTTGCCTTGCCATCCGCTGGGGGGGCACACAGTTTTATTTTGAGCGCTTCCCCCATGATGCCAATTATTTCATTCTGGGATCCCCTGGGTTGTACATGCACCCGCAGCAAAAGGGTGTCATTTGGAATCCGGGTTAGATAGGGCATGTTCGTGCATCACCCCGTGGTCTATATTATCGCAGTTCAAAGGCTATTTGTTGCAAAGCCCTGCCCAGGAAGCTCTGTAAGAAGACAATAGCTAAAATAAGCAGTATCGGGCTGAGATCAAAACCACCCATGGGTGGCACAACTCGGCGGATGCGGGATAATACTGGTTCGGTTGTCTGCGTGAGAAAACGAACAACGGGGTTGTAGGGATCAGGATTAACCCAGGATAGAACGGCCCGGGCAATGATCATAAAGGTGTAGGCCTTGAGAACGATGTTTAACAGATCGGCAAAGGCAAATAAAAAGCTGCTGAGCATGGGATTTCTTCTCTTTTTAAGTTGACATTGAAATACGATTTAAATTTGCAGTTATTCCTAGAAAAACTACGAAACCTTGCTGCCTGGCGACATGCTGGCATCAACAAAGACCACATGCAAACGCTCTGATCCATCCTCTAAAGGCTCCTTGGCTGCCAAAACCATACCTTCAGATACAATTCCCATCAGTTTTGTTGGTTTAAGGTTAGCTACAAGAATAACCTTTCTTCCCACCAACTCTTCAGGTTTATGGGCAAGGGCAATGCCAGCCACGACCGTGCGTTCTTCAGGAAGACGCAGGCTGAGCTTAAGGAGACGTTCTGATTTTTTCACGGGCTCGGCTGCGTGGATCTCCGCCACTCGTAGATCAAGTTGTTTAAACTGATCAAAAGTGACCAGGTTTTCCGGGGTGATTTTTTTTGTCTTCTCAGCTTGGGTTGCATTAGCCTCAGCACTTTCAGGGACCTTTTTTTCCATGCGTGGGAAAAGGGGAGGTACTCCCTCTATACCACTACTTTGTTCTAAAGAATCCCAGTTCATGGCCATATCAAGTTTTGCTGCGGCAAGTTGATTTTCCAGACCCAGTGCCTTGCCCATTTTTATGGCCGTTTCAGGCATAATAGGTTTGAGCAATACGGCAATGGTCCACAGGCTGCGCGCCAGGGCCGCAAGCACGGTCTTAAGTCTATTTTCCTGATGAGTATCTTTAGCGAGCTCCCAGGGGGCATTGGTGACTATATAACGGTTTAAGAGGCCGATCACCTCCCAGATGGCCTGTAGGGCCCTGTGGAAATGGAAGGCATTCATTTCGCTTGTGTAAGTACCCACCATGTCAAGAAGGGCCTGGATTAATTCTTCTTCCGGCTTCTCCTGCATATTCTTTTGCAGGGCCGGAATCTGGCCTTTCGTATACATGTTGAGCATGGTCAGTGAACGGGAAAACAAATTGCCCAAATCATTAGCCAGATCAGCATTTTGCCTGGCCAGAATGGCATCGCTTGAAAAGGAGGCATCAAGGCCAAAACTCATTTCCCGTAAGAGAAAATAGCGCACTGGGTCTACCCCATACTCTTCCACGAGCTGGGCAGGCCGTATCACATTGCCAATGGATTTTGACATCTTGGCTGCATTAACATTCCAGTACCCGTGTACATGCAGGCGTTTAAAGGGCGCTAACCCCATGGACTTCAGCATGGTCGGCCAGTAGATGGCATGTGGCTTTAAGATATCCTTTGCAATAACGTGTTCCGCCACCGGCCAATAGGTGTGAAAGAGTTTACCATCGGGGTAGCCCAATCCGGTTAAATAGTTGATGAGCGCATCAAACCAGACATAGGTAACAAAGTTCGCATCAAAGGGCAGCGGAATCCCCCAGGTCACACGGGAAGTCGGGCGAGAGATGCAAAGGTCTTCTAAGGGCTCATCAAGAAAGGCCAGGACCTCGTTGCGGTAGCGCTCCGGAGTGATGAACTCCGGGTTCTTGTTGATATGATCGATCAGCCAGTCCTGGTACTTGGACATGCGGAAAAAGTAGTTCTGTTCTGCAATGGGTTCGGGTTCCACCTGGTGATCTGGGCATTTGCCATCCACAAGTTCCTTATCCGTGAGAAAGCGTTCGCAGCCCCGACAGTACAGGCCTGCATATTCACTGAAGTAGATGTCGCCTTTGTCGTGGACTTGGTTGAGAACTTGCTGCACTGTGTGCACGTGCTCCGGGTCGGTGGTGCGAATAATGTTGTCGGGATGAATGTTTAAAAGAGGCCAGGTAGATTTAAAGGTGGCGGAAATGGCGTCGACATAGCCACGGGGAGTTTGCCCGGCCTTGTTTGCCGCCTCAACGATCTTCTCACCATGTTCATCGGTGCCGGTCTGAAAACGCACATCATCACCGCTCAGGTGGCGGAAACGACTGTAGGTGTCGGTGATGATGGTTGTGTAGGCATGACCCAGGTGTGGCTGGGCATTCACATAGTAGATGGGCGTTGTGATATAGGTCGGCATGGATGCTGTGCTAATGGTGAATGGATGAGGTAAATAAGACAAGAAGGGAGGAGTCTACTGCTCTTCGCCTTCGTTTTTTTTCTTTGCCACTTTGCCAGGGCGCTGTTTAGCGGGCTCAGCCTCGCCTTCTTTTTTTTCTTTGCTTTTGCTGCGCGTACCAGTCTGAGCAAGCTGATGCACCTGTTCCCATTCCTGTTGTGGCACCATTTTTCTTTCACCTTGTGTCGTGGTAACTGTTACCGCGCCTGAGAGGGGATGTTGCTGTACAACCAGCACCTCTTCACCATGCAGCTGAAAGGAGCGTCCCATGCGCGGCATACGTTTTTTGGTGTCACGGTAATTCTCGTATTCATAGGTCAAACAGCAGAGCAGACGATTACATGCCCCGGAAATTTTAGCGGGATTTAAGGGCAGATCTTGTGCCTTGGCCATTTTGATAGAAACGGAATCAAATTTCTGCAAAAAGCTGGAACAGCAGAGTTGTCGGCCGCAAATACCCATACCACCAAGCATTTGAGTCTCGTGTCGCACACCAATCTGACGCATTTCAATACGGGTATGGTACTCCTGCACCAGGTCCTTCACCAGTTGCCTAAAGTCGACCCTGTTTTCCGCGGTAAAGTAAAAAATAATCTTTGAGCCGTTAAAAAAACGCTCAACCCGAACCAAATGCATAATAAGCTTCAGCTCTTCCACCTGCTCTTTGCAAAAAAGAAATGCCTCCGTTTCCTGGGAAAGCAGCAGCTGGAATTGTTGTCGTTCTTCCTCGTTTGCCAGACGCTGGATGCTTAAGACCGCAGGCCGGGGCTCTGGCTGCTTGACCATATTTAATAAGCGAGAATAGACCATGGCCGGCTCAAGCCCATGGTCAGTTAAGACCATGGCCAGATCGCTGCGGTTTAAGCTGGCCAGCTCGGCATTGACGGTAATTTCCTGACCATTATCCCGGAAACGGACGCGGTAATAATATGAAAGCTGACCGGTGAGAGAGGGTTTCTCGGCAGCCAGGGCAGTGACATCAAGTTCCTGATTTGTATTCATTATGCCTGCATGGGGTGCGGATCAAGACAATCCATAAGCTGCAAGAGCAGCACTTCTAGGGTTAAGGATGGGGTGCAGTTTCTGGCCAGTGCCACTTCTGCCATTCCTATGGCCTTTAACTTAGCAGATAATTGTTCCTGGTTCCAGTGCTCTCTTGGCAGATTGTGATAGCCCTGCGGCAGATACTCGTCCTTTCCGCTTAATGCGTACGCCAGAATATTTTTGTATAAAAGGCGCAGTAAGTGGAAAATATGAGCAAGCATTTCCTTGTCCTTGCCAAGTCTTTCGGCAAGGATAAGGGCATTTTCCACACGGCGGCCCATGGGTTTTGCCAGCGCAAGAATGTTCTCTATCAGCTCATTATACAGTGGCAAGAGGGCCTCGGCTTCCATCTGCAATGCCTGGCCAGGGCAACCGTAGCTGAGCTCGGAAAGGGTATGGCAATCGACGCTGCTGAGATGCGGTCTGTGTCTTGCAATGAGCTCTGTGCAGAGGCCTAAAGGAAGCGCGTGCAAGGGGATAATTTGGCACCGAGAGCGAATGGTATCAAGAATACCAGCTTCATTTTCCCCAGTCAAAAGCAGCAAGTTTCTGGCCGGTGGCTCCTCTAAGATCTTTAACAGGCTATTGGCAGCCTCCCTTCTCATGGTTTGCACATCGTGCATAAGAACGACGCGCAGGCTCCCCTCTAGAGGTGGGTAAACCAGCGTCTCCTTCATCTCCCTGATCTGATTTATCTTGATGTATTGGCCATCAGGGGCAATTTTTAGAAAATCAGGGTGGCTACCAGATCGCATCTGCATACATGATGAACAGGTGCCGCAAGAACTGCCGTCAGTCTTTGGATGCTGACAGAGGAGAGAAGTGGCAAAGTCTTTGGCTAAGGTTTTTTTTCCAACTCCAGCAGGCCCAGTAAAGAGATAGGCATGGGCAAGGCGTCCACTGGCACGCGCCCGTGTGAGGAGGCGTTGGGCCTTATCTTGGCCAAGTATTTGAGAAAATGCCATGCTCATCAGGTTCCTTGTCAAGAAGGCCAATAAGGTTGCAGTGCTCAGAGGGGCTAGGAAAGATCACCAAAAAGGGTCTGTTGCAACTTGGCCGCATCCTCTTTTTGAGTTTTTTTGGCAGAAGGATGCGTTTCTTCTTTTTTTTCAGACGGCATCCTCTCTGGTTTATTTTCGGCCTGTTGCAGTCCATCACTACCCGGTAAGAAGAGAAATCTTTGTAGGGGCCTCTGAAAGGGCGTCCATTCCCAATCTGTACCACGTACCTGTTCCTGCAGGGCAGAGAGGTAATTCATTTTTGCATCCATATCATCGATGTGGTGCAATAGCATGGCCTCCGGAGTCATGGGGAGCACTGGCGAACCAAATTCAAGTTGGCCGTGGTGGCTAAGTATTAGGTGGCTGAGCTGGTCAAGAAGCGATGCCGGGATATCAATAATTTCAGCCGCAGCTCGACGTACCATCTCCACCCCCAGCACCAGGTGTCCGACCAGGCGTCCGCGATCGGTGTAGGAAAAAGAAGGACTTGAGAAATCAAATTCTTCTATCTTGGCAAGATCATGCAAGAGGACTCCGGCCATGAGGAGGTCATAATTGAGAAGAGGATAATGCCTGGCGGCGGCCTCTGCCATGTGCGCCATGGAAAGTGTGTGTTCAATCAGGCCGCCAATGTAGGCATGGTGCATCTTCTTTGCCGCCGGGGCCTGGGAAAACAGTTTCAGGGTCTCGCCTTGAAAAAGGTGTTGTAAAAGTTTTTTCAGGGCCGGGTCGGCGGTGGTGGCAATCCTTTCTTGCAACTCCAGAATCATCTCCTCAACGGCACGCTTACTGGCAGGAAGAAAGTCTTGAAGACTAATAATTGAAGGTGGTATGGGCGACAGGTGTAACAGTTTCATCTGCAGCACACCTTGAAAATCTTGTACAACACCTCTGGTTTCTACAAAAGATCCTTCTTCAATGTTCACTGCAAACTGTTCGGCATTATCCCACATGCGGGCCTCAATCTCCCCACTTTTGTCCGTTAGGGTTAATGCAAGATAGGGTTTGCCCGTCTTTGTTTCCGCGAGACTGTAGCGGCACACCAGGAAAAGATCCTGCACCTGCTGCCGGTCTTGCAGGTCTTTTACAAACTGTTTTTTGATACGTTTTTCACTCATGTTTTTTACAGTAAGAGACTTTCTAGACGTTAAAACGGAACAAGATGCAGTCGCCATCGCGTACCACATATTCCTTGCCTTCCGAACGCATCAGTCCCTTGTCGCGAGCTATAGATTCCGCCCGGCATTCAAGGTAGTCCTTATAGGCGATGACCTCGGCCCGGATAAAACCTCGCTCAAAGTCCGAATGAATTTTGCCAGCGGCACCAGGTGCCTTTGTGCCCTTGCGTATGGTCCAGGCCTTGGTTTCTTTTTCACCGACCGTGAAAAAGGTCAAAAGGCCAAGGAGCTCGTAACCAGCCTTAATGAGTCTGTTTAGGCCAGGTTCTTTCATACCCAGTTCCAGCAGATATTCCTGTCGTTCTTCAGGGGGCAGTCCGCTTAATTCCTGCTCAATTGCCCCGGCTATACGTACAATGCCGGCCCCTTCCCGGGCAGCAAGTTCAGTAAGGGCCTGGGAATGGGCATTTCCATCTAAGATATCGCTTTCGCTCACATTGGCCACATAGAGCACCGGTTTAGCTGAAAGCAGACAGAGTTCCTGTAAAAATTGGCGGTCTTGCTCGCCCTGGGCAGGAAAAGACCGTGCCGCTTCGCCTTTGTTGAGGTGCAAGAGTAGATCTTCGAGCAGCTTTGCCTCGGCAAGCCGATTTTTATCGCCCGATTTAGCCTGGTTTTTAGTTTTGACTAGCCGTTTTTCTATGGTGTCCATGTCGGCAAGGATAAGCTCTGTGGAAATTACCTCCACATCGCGCAGCGGGTCAACCTGACCATCCACATGGATAATGTTGTCGTCATCAAAAGAGCGCACCACATGGATGATGGCATCGACCTGACGAATGTGGCCAAGAAACTGATTACCCAGGCCTTCGCCCTGACTCGCCCCTTTCACCAAACCGGCGATGTCAACAAACTCCATCTGTGTGGCCACTTTGTTTTTGGTGTGGACCAGATCAGCCAGAATATCAAGGCGTTCATCTGGAACTGGCACAATGCCGACATTTGGCTCAATGGTGCAGAAAGGATAGTTTTCCGCCTGAATGACAGCGGCAGTTAATGCATTGAAGATGGTGGATTTTCCCACATTGGGTAGTCCGACAATACCACAGCGAAACCCCATACAAACTCCCGAGGTGTTAGTTACAGGAATATTTTCTTTTCAGAAAAAAGGCAGAGTATTTGGAAGATAAAAAAGAATACAGGCCTTGCATGCCTAATTGTCCTAAAAGGAAATTTATAATTTTACACTATATTCCCATGATTTGGCAATAGTGACATGTGTGATAGGGAAATAGTGTGGTAGCGCACTTAAAGTACAGGAAGAAAATTAAGCAAAAGATGCAGCAAGCAAAGACTGGAATTGATAAAATAAGCAATTCAGGATATTATTTTTACAAAAGAGTATAGTTTCCATTTTTTTATTTTGTTCTGGGGAGGAACATGATGCTGGAATTTAAAAAAGGGGTGGATATTCTGTCCGATATTGGAGGCATTCATACTATCGGTGAAGCCCGGCAACTTTTTCAGCAACGTCTCAATATTGAGCATTTACGGAGACTGGAGGCCATTCAAACTGAAGAAGCCCTGCTGCGTATAGCCAACGCCATTGCCATGTGTGATCCTGATGAGGTTTTTATTCACACTGGAAGTGTAGAAGATTGCAACATTGTAAAACATATGAGTCTGGACAAGGGGGAAGAAGCAGATCTGGTTCTGCCCGAGCACACCATTCACTTTGACTTGCCAGAAGACCAGGGCCGACTCATCAAACAGACTTTTTATATTGTATCCGATGATGAAGGGATCTCCTCCCTGGCAAAAAAAGAGCTGCGGACAGAGTCCCATGCCTATATGCGCCAGTATATGAGGGGCATTATGCGTGGCAAAACCATGTTTGTTGGTTTCTACAGCCGCGGTCCTGCTGGAGCCCACTCTTCCATCCCGGCTATACAAATTTCAAGCTCAACCTATGTTATGCATTCGGCCGCACTTTTATACCGGAACTGTTATGCAGTTTTTGATAAGGAGGTTATACGCCGGGGTGAATTTTTTACCAACCTGCATTCAGAGGGTAGTAACCGTTCGGAAGATATTGACAAGGCAAGGGTTTATATGGATAGGAGCTGGCAGACAACCTACGCCACTTACTGCACCTATGCCGGCAACACCCTGCTCTTAAAAAAAGGCAACCATCGTTTTGCCACGGACAGTGCCCTCTATAAACACCCAGGGAATGAGCTCTCTGAACACATGTTTATAACTGGTTTAACCGGACCGGGTGGACGAAAAACCTTTTTTGCAGGTGCTGCACCTTCAGGCTGCGGTAAAACCACCACGGCTATGGTGGGAAGTGATTTTATTGGAGACGACCTTGCTCAGCTGTGGATTGAAAAGGATGGCACCTTAAGGGCTGTTAACCCCGAGGTTGGTGTCTTTGGTATTCTGGAAGATGTCAACAAGGAGGGTGATCCTCACCTTATGGAGTGCCTACGTGAACCAGGTACTGAGGTTATCTTTTCAAACGTGCTTGTTGATGAACACAAGAGACCGCGCTGGGTGGGAGATGGTGAACCAGTCCCGGCCTGGGGTACAAATTTCCAGGGGATGTGGACAAAGGACATGACCGATGTTCCTATGTCACATCCCAATTCACGTTGCACCTTGCTTGCGTCGGCTATTGCCAATCATAATACCAAGCTGAATGCTGATCCGGCAGGAGTCGTGGTTAAGGTCATTACCTATTCAGGTCGTGATAGCGACACAATGCCACCAATTTGGGTGGGAAAAGACACCGATGCCGGGGTGGCTATTGGTGCCTCAATTGTCTCCAAGGCCACGGCAACTGAAATGGGAGCCAAAGGGGTGAACCGGCAACCCTGGGCAAATGCCCCCTTTGTGGCTGCACCTTTGGCCGAGTATCTGCAGGCCCAGTTTAATTTTTATGGTAACCCAGCCATGACCCAGAAACCCATTATCGCTGGCCTGAATTATTTTCTTACCCATGAGGCAAGGGGTGGAAGCGGCAAGGGCCTTCTTGGAGAAAAGCGGGATGTGCATGTCTGGTTGGGCTGGCTCGAACTCTTTTCCCACGGGGATGTTGAGGCAATTGCAACCCCCATTGGATTTATCCCGAAGTATGCTGACCTAAAGCAACTGTTCATGGATAAAATTGGCAAGCCCTACCCGGAATCACTGTATAACATGCAGTTTTCTCTCTTTGTTGACAATATAGTGGCACGGATTGACTTGCAGGAAGAGGCGTGGAAAAAGGAGGCGGGCGCATCAAAGAGGCTCTTTGATATCTATGACTCCCAGCGCGCTGGTTTATTGGCTTTAAAAGCTGAGATCGGTGAAGTTATTAAACCACAAGATTTGCTCAAGTAATCTGAAAAGTACACGGCAAATGCTGCCGTAAAAGCGCGGAACGAAAA
>RRZU013138681.1_pt1 | contig 14568 bp, 11 predicted proteins | sample 2165561 | NCBI WGS metagenome assembly RRZU01 (sample SAMN10456909, study PRJNA506462) | wastewater metagenome | isolation source: wastewater sludge | place: USA: Moscow, Idaho
TCTTCTTATGAATTAAAGTTTTTTCAGCTTTTAGAAGAAGATAATAATGTTGTATCTTATGAAGTTGAAGGTATAAAAATACCTTATAAAGACTTAGATAATTCTTATAAGAACTATATTCCTGATGTTATGGTTGTATATAATACAGGTGAGATACATATATGTGAAATTAAACCTAATGCCATGCTAGACAACATCATTGTTAAGCGTAAAGCGCAAGCTTGTAAAACCTTTTTAAATAAACTCTTTAATAACAGCAATATAGAGTATAAATACAGATTCGTAACAGAGACAGATTTGTTTAAAAATGCAACAGAATACGCTTTATTCTTAAAAAATAATTCAAACTGACTAAGGATATTTATGTCTAAATTAACAGATTTTCTATCAGATAGAACTGTACCTATTTTTTCTCTGGATATAGAAACTACATCTACAAGCCCTTATAAAGGAAATCCATGGTCTGTAGGGTTTGTTGGTTTAGATGAAAAAGGTAACAAAATAAGAAAAGAGTTTTTCTTAGATGGTGTTTTGGACCAAAAGTATGATACTGCTAGAGATGTTAGTGTAATCAATGAAGGTTTAGCAGATGCACATAGGGCTGGAGGTATAGGGGAAAACTTTATCTCAAAGCAAAAAAACAGAGATCCTAATAACCCCTTAAGCAAGTCTAACTTTGATTTCTATTCTGAAGCCAAAGTCAATGGTAATTTAAAATCTATGACTCAAGTTGTAGATGAATTATCTTCAGATTTAAAAGATAAGTTTAATATTTTAATTATACAAAACGATAACTTTGAGAAAAGTTTTTTTGATGCTTCGTTGCAAAAAAGAGGTAACGATCCTAAAGGTATTAATCCTCAAGGTATTTCCAAAGCACAAGCATCTACCTTTGTATCAGATGTTTTTAAGGAAACTTACCCTAATGAGGTTCTAGTAAAAGAGAATAGCCAAGCTATTCAGTTAGCTAACTCTAGACTTAGGGCTGCGACCATGGCTCATAGGGAAGCTTCGGTTAATAATTTACTTACTGCAAGTCATACATTAGAAATCCAAGAAGCAGTGAAAGGTTTAGAAGATGCTGTTGCGACAGGAATTGAAAAAGCTCAAAGTAAAAGTTCTACAGCTATAGTGGATTTAATGGATATAACTAAAGTGTACCAAGGTGTGTTAGCGGAACATGGTATTCTAGATTATGGACTAGTTGGGGCCGCTACTAATGTTAATCTATTAACACAGATTTTTCTTAATAAAGATGAGTTACACGGAGCTGCAGAAGATGCAAGCGACCAGTTAGAACTAACCTATAAGAAACTAAATGAACGTATAATATCTATTAGAAACACTGGAAAGTTATCACCAGAAGATAAAGCTTTAGTTTCTAAGTTACAAGAAGGAGACTTATACGATAAAAATTTCATATCTGGCTTAAAAAGTAAGATAGAAGAACATGAAAAGGGTATAGGTAGAAACAAGAGTTTAACGTTAGAAGAACTAGTACATAGTAGTTCTTTATACTATGAAAACTTACCAAGTGGTGGTTTTGATAGACAAGGTTATACACAATCCTTAATGGACATTATCAGGAATAATGGTACCCACCAAAATTTAATAAAAGAATTAGAGAGTGCTGAAAACTTAGTTAATGAAGGTAAGGTTCCAAAAGTGAACCCAGTTGAAAACATTCTTAACCCTCAAGGGAAAGCTTTAAGTACTAAAAGTAAAATATTAATGGGTGTTGGTGCAACAGTTGGTGTAATGTGGTTAGGCTCTATGGATGGTAGTAATACAAAACCTAAGAAACAAGAAATGACATCTTATGATGATCTTTATGGTAATGTATATTTAGGGCAATCTTACGCAGACTGGCAAGAAAGAAATAACTCACATAGGATGATATACTAATGTTTAATAAAGAACAAGAAAGAAAAATAAAAAAGTTTTCTAAAGTTAATGACATGACTTCTGATTTTGTCAGAACAGCTGCAGAAACTTCTGGCAAAAATTTAGATGATACTTTAGACTCATTAGCTTACAGTGTATCCAAATCTCCATATAAGCATAATACTGAAGTAATGGATGCTACTAATATTAAAGGTATGCGAAACTTGACTCAAGGGCAGTCTAAAACTTATATTGACTCAGTTGCTCAAGGTATTGCAAAAGAATCAGGAGAAGGTCCTAGTAATAAACTGTCTAAACTGTATGGATGGGACGAAAAAAACGGATGGCATCACAGTGTAGCTCAAGCTAGAACAGCTTCTTATGGTCAACGTGTAGCAGACTTAGTGGGGCAAGTAAATCCATTGGGAGGTTCTGCAGCTGAGTCTTGGTTAACGTCAATGGGTTTTAGTGGTAAGCATGGGAAAATGTTGGCAGCTAAAAATGGAGGCTTTGCGGCTTTTAATCATAGATTTCTTTTACCAGCTACAGGTATTGCATCAGGACTTTATTCCTTAGGAACTGAAGACCCATTAAATAATTATGCATCTACTGTTGCGATGGGTGCAGGAATTCAACAAGGTTGGAGGATAGGTAAATCTGCAGCAAATGTTATAGGTATGGGAACTTCAGAAAATAAGTTAATAGCAAATGGTTCTAGAATTTTAGGTGGCGGTATAGGAGCTGTTTCTATGGCTGCTGTAGGTTTTGGAGCTATATGGGCTGCAGGAGATGCTACAAAAACAGATTCAGAGATAACTAAGATGGCTAAAAAGTTTTCAAAAACAGAACAAATGGTTTCAACTTATGACAGACAAACTGCTTTAACTATGAGACAAGCAGGGTTGCAAAAGCTATCTTCCTCTTACTTAAATAACAGACAACAATTACTAGGTAATGAAGCCTTAGTACTAAAGAATATGCAAATGTAAGGAACATAAGTTGGAAAAAATAAAAATACACAATATAAGTGAGTACGACAAAGAAATTGCTTTAGAAAATCTTGATGGAATTGAAAATGTAGAGATTGCTAATGTACCCTGGAGAGAGTATCTCAGAATACAAAACTATAATAAAGATAAGTACAAGATGTGCGAAATTTGCATAGCAGAGCAAAAGAAAAAGTATAACGGTCAAACTCCTATCACTTGTACTGGTTTAAGAGATTATACAACAGCATTAAGACCTAAATATGGGGATAAGTTAGATTCTATGCTTGAGCAGTTAGATGAAGAATCTTCTTTAGAGTTAAAATCATATTTTGGTGTAGATGATTGGTTTAAATTTAATGTTAGAGATGAAAAATTTTATGCTTATAGGTGGTACCAGGATTTAATTACTTCTTGTTCTGCTAAACAAAAAGTTGTAAGATGTGGTCGACGTATTGGTAAATCATACTCTATTATTATGTATTTATTATATAGGATAGCAACTACAGAAAGAGAACTAAATATCTTGGTAGCTGCTCCTCAAGTAACGATGATCAATGAGATTTCAGATACATTGATTGATATTACTAATACATTAGGGCAAGAAGGTTTTATTGTTAGTAAGAGATCTAGCCCTATTTTAGAAATTAAATTTTTTAATGGTTCAGTACTTAAAGGTATTACTTTATCAAACGACGGTAAATCTGCTCGTGGTAAAAGAGCAGATATTATATTAATTGACGAAACAGACTTCGTAGATAAAAAAGCAATGGATGCTATTGAAGCAGTTCGACTAGATAACCCAAATGTAGAACTTATTTTAACTTCTACTCCTAAAGGTGAGGGTAATCTATATAATTATTCTCAAGCAGAACAAACAAAAGAATTCCACTACCCTTCGTACGTTATACCACATTATTCAGATGTTGAAGATAAAGCTTTAAGAGCTTCTTTGTCTGAGATTGGTTTTGCTCAAGAAATATTAGCTTTATTTGGTATCGACCAAGATAGCGTCTTTCAGCAACATTGTATTGAAAGAGCTTATCCATTAATTATAAAAGAATTTTATAACGAAGATTATGTTCTGGCAAACAGAGAGAGATTTATTGTCCTAATAGGTGTGGACTGGAATCATAACCAAAATGGTACAAGAATTGTTGTTACTGGTTATGATAAACTTGTTCAAAGATTTTTTGTTATAGAGAAAAGAAATATATCCAAATTAAAATATACTCAGGCAGTCGCTGTAGATTTAGTTGTAGAATTAAATAGAAAATACAATGCAGATCATATTATGTGTGATGAAGGGTTTGGTATTGGTCAGGTCACTGAGCTTCGTATAAAAGGTGAAGAGCAGTACGGAAAAGTACCTATAGGACACCCTGATTTAAAATTAGTAGATACTATGTCTGTTCAATTTGGTTCCTCTTTGGAGATAAAAGACCCAATTAGTAACGAAACATTGAAAAAAATTACTAAACAATATATAGTGGAGAATGCACAAAAACTGTTAGAAAGTTCTAAATTAGCTCTTGATGAAACACAAGATAATGATTTGATTATGCAGATGAAGAATTACAATATTCTAAGAACAGGTTTAAGAGGTAATATCTACAAACCAAGAGATAAGAAAATTGGTGACCATGACCTAGACGCATATATGTTAACTCTATTTTGTTTTGATAAAGTATATGGCATATATATAAATACTCAATCAGTAGAATCTGTATCTATTATACCAAGTAATAATCATTTTTCTGGGTCTAGAACTGGAAACGAAGATAGACCTTCTTTGTTAAACTTAAGTGCAAAATCTAGACGCACACATAAACAATTTCAACCAAGAAAAAGATGGTAATAGGTGAATTAAATGATAACTAGATCTGTTGATATAAACACATTAAAATCAAATGTTTCAAACTCTATAGGTCTTTGTTATTTTGATAATACAACAGAACAACTGAGAGAGTTTATAAATATAGAAAATATTTATTTAACTCCTTTTGAAACAAGTGTTAGGAGATACTACTTAGTTAAGACTTCCGACTTAATTGATAATTTAAAACCAACATTTGCTTCTATGACTGTAATTTCAAATAGCACGGATATAGATATTAAGATAAGTTTAGGTAAAGATAATCTAACCGATGTCTATGACTTTTATGACTTACAGGTTAATAATTCAATAAATATATTTTTTAATAACTATCCTTCTGGAATTATACCAGTAGATTTTTATTTTAAATCAAACACAACTAGAAAGATTGATATAAACTTTGATATAAATATTGAGGTACTATGATAGGGTTAAACCTCACTTATAAAAATAAATTAGGTCAGTATGTTGATGTCACAAATAAAGAACCTCAATATCTATATTTGAACCCTTATCAAAAAGTTATAACACGATATTTTTTTAATAAAACTACTCTTGATACAAACTCTACTAAAATAGTAGTAGAAATGGTAGACATAGACTTACTAACTATAAAAATTAGAGCACCATCTTCTAATGTACTTTCTAAGTATTCTGATTTTGATGATATCCCTTTAGCTGATGGTAACTACTATGAATTTGAAGTAGACTTTTCAACTTCAGATACGTTCTTTGTAGATGCTTTAATTGTTTCTAAAACATCAGAAAGACTTAAAATTAAAATAAGAACTAATGATGATGTTATGGATTCTTTTGAAACTGAAAATACTGTTTCTGATGGTCCAAACGAATTTGTTAAATTAGTGGATGTCCAGATATCAAACTCTTCTGTTCATGCTGTATTTATTCATAGACGTTCTGGTCGTTTAAAAAAAGCTACCTACGATTTTTCATATGTAGATCTATCTTATATATTTTTAGATAGAATTTTCACACCAAACCATTATGATAGTAGTTTTTCACACCAGACACTAACTAAAGGGTTAGAAGCAGAAGGTTGGATTATAGACTATGCTCAAAACGTAGTTTTTAAAGAAGTTGATAAACGACGTGTAGAAGCCACTATAGAGCAGATAGCAGAAGTAATAAGAAAAAAAGGTTCTGCGGTAGAGTTAATGTATTTGTTAAAATCAAATGAACCCAAGAAACACAAACTAATTGTTGATAGTGAACAAGCACTAATATCTTGTGATTATGTTTGTTCTTTAGCTCCCGTAGTTTCTCAAACTTTAGTCGATACAAGAGGTTAATTATGAGCAATATATATTTAGATACAGAAGAAACAACAGAAGATCTTGCTGAAGTATTAAGAAAAGGCCAAGAATACAGAGAAGAATTAAAAAGCTTACTAAAAGACATAAAAGTACCTGTTAGAAAAATGCATCCTTCAGTAATAGAAGCTATAAGAGTTCTTTTCGGTGATAGTTATATAACTACACAAGGAGAGTCTTTAATAACATTTGAAATGTATTTAGACTGTATGGATTTACTTAGAAATGTTGGTAGAGCTACAGCTGCGGAGTTTGGTTAATGATTAATACCTCTGCCCCTTTATTTGGTAAAGAGACTTTTCAAAATGAAATTGAAAAACAGCAAGCAGAATTATATAGTAGATTATATAAATATGCTGCAGAAGATTTTGTATCAAATGCAGACATGAAGGAGTTTATGGTAACTCTTACAGCTTTTGTAAAGTCTCTGCAAGATCAATTAATGGGTTTAATGAATGTTATGTCTACACACACACATAATGTTCCTGCCCATACACATCCTATTCCTCCCCATGTTCACCCAGACCCTGTCTCTGGTATGACTGGTCAGAACGTAGGTGCGTATGTAACATCTCCGACTACATTAATGACTCAAACACCTATTCAATCAGCTTCTATGAAATGGAATACACTTCCAGCACCTAAGATAATGAATACCACAGGATCTTTACCTAATGTTGAGGGTAATATGGTGACAATAGGTAGTTCTAAAATAGGTCCTGCTGTTGTTTCTAGCAGAAGAATGAAAACTCCAGAAATACTAAATGTTCAATTACCAACTATACCGATTTTGAACAGTACATTATTAAAAGGCATATTATGATAGTCGAAAATACAAGTACAAATGGGTTAAGTGATAAACACAAAATTATAGCTTACTCGCAAACTATCTCTAATTTTTTTGTAGATGCAATTGACCAAAATGATTGTAATGTAAAAGTTTTAATAGGTTTTTACCAAGAATTAGATGATACTTTAAAATCAATTGACGAATTAAATAAAAGTTTTAAACCACCTACTAAATTAAAAGATTATAATCTTCCAAAAGACGCTATTAAGACAGATAAGGAATCTCCAGATTATGATGATACCGTTAGTAGTCCTATAGATACCAATGAGATTGCAAGACAATTAAAACAAAAATGTTTTACTTGTAGTCTTAGATTACCAAAATTAAAGCTTGATTATAAATTTGATTTCTTATTTAATAAATTAAAGTTTCAGTTAGAAACTTATGCAAACATGCAAAACCCACTTAACGCTAATATGTGTCATATTGCTTTTGTTTTTGAAAGACAATGTATACCAGATATGATTAAACTTTTAGGTATGATAATAACAGCGTATATAATGATGATGTCTTTAAAAAAACTTCCTTCATTTAGTTTAGGATTTTTTATTAAAGGTGTAATTAGTGGATTATTAGGTCAACTGATAGCAAGTATTAATATATCTATGGATATGTCAAACATAGGTTTACCATGTCTTTTAGCCGTTATTGAAGAGATTGCAAAGTCATACCCCAGTAATGAAGAGATGTATAGTAAATTTACTCCAGAACAAAAAGCCTATGTACCAAACTTATCAGATTATAAATCTCTTTCTATTTACGAAAAAGACTTACAAGATAAATTAAGAAAAAATGAAATAACAAAAGAACAGTATACCCAAACATTAGAAGAGTATAGAAAGAAAAATGATACTGTTGGATATTATTCTAAAGAGTTAGAAAAACAAGTAGGAAAGTTTGAGAAAAATGTTTCACTAGCTTTTAAGCGTGTAAGTGATACTGTGACTGAATGTACAGCAGATATTAATTCATACTTAGAATCTATAGATGGTCTTATTAATTATTTTGAATGTGAAATTTCTCGATCTGGGTCTGATTTTTCAGAAGTAATAAGTTATGTTAGTCGTGTATTTGAGTTATTAAACTTATTGAGTGCTATCATAGGCACTATGATGAGAAAATCTATTAATATAAATTTATGTAAAGATGAAAAAGCTATTAAAGATTTATTAGAAGAAGGTATAGTTCCAGATTACGTTCAAGAAGGTACTTTTACATTTACCAATGATGATATGGCAGATATTCTTACTGAGTTTACAGGAAAACAGGCTAAACTATCTGAAAATGGGTTAGCTATATTAATACATGATAAACCTGTAAAACAAACTCTTCCAAAACTAACTTTAACTGGCTGTAATATAAGAGAATTTATCGAAGCACATAAATTAGAAAATGTTATAAAAGCTACTATCAATGATCTTAATGACAAAGCTCAAAACATTAACTCAACTATTACAATACCAAGTATTAAAGATTTAACAAATAGTTATAACATTGGCACTTCTGTTTTACCAGTTGTAGTACCTAATATAACTATACCAGAAAGAGATAATAACAGTACACCTTTAATAAATCCTATTAAACCTATTATTAATAAAGAAACTAATAATGTTTATAATAAAACTATTACGGATTCTCTTTATGAAAGATATATGCCAAATATACCTTCTAACACTATAGCTGCAGTAAAAGAAGTTATTGATAAGCTACCAGCAAAAATTCCAAACAAATATACTTATAATTTTGATTTTAACATTCCAAAGATTAATTTAAATTTCAAACCTATTAATATATATATTAAGTATGTAACAGATTCAGATAAAATTGATAAACATATTGATAAAGTTATATCTGTAATTGAAACAAATAAAAAACCAATTACTGGTACTACTTCAGACATTAGTAAAAACATTGACGAACTTGTTGATTTTATTTACAATAATCCATTCAAACCAACGGGTGATGAAGGAGATGCAGTACTAGAAGGAATCACTCCTATAATAAATACACCTGATATTAATAGTTTAATACAAGATACACTACAAGAAGTTCAGAATAAAGTGACTCCTTCTACGACCGAATGTAGAAGTATAGAAGATGTTATGTCTATACTAGGTAATCTGAAAATATGAGGTAACAATGATAAGAGAAACTAATAAAGCCTTCTTTAAAAGTAAATCAAAGCAAGTGGAAGAGTATGTTGAAGTGTATGACGCTGCTGCAGTTATGAAATTAAGAGGTGATTATAAAAACCCAGAGATAAACCCTTTCCAGTCGAATACACTTCTGAATAGAACTAAGTATTATAACAGTCAATTTGAAACTAATTTTGAATATAACTTTGCAGAGACTAATAGAATAATTGATACAGAATCTATTGTTTCTTCATTGTTTAGAAGAAAAAAGTCTTTAATATTGAAATCTGATCCAATACTGAAGTCTAAGTTAGACAGAAATTTAAAGTATATAGAGAAAAGAATACTTGAACTTGAACATGTAACTGGTATGACTTTTTATTCTTTGTTAGAAAGTATGGTAGAATCTTTAGTAAACTACAACAATGTTTTTTTACTGATCACAAGGAATGAGTTTTCTTCTTCAGGTTTAAGAATTGGTACTAGAGACCCGATAGCAGCAATACATGTATTATCTCCTCTAAGATTAAAACCTATTGAAAATGAAATAGGAGATGTAATTGGGTATAGATTTAAAAGTAGAAAAGGTGTATCACAATATATAGATATACCTAAAGACCTAATATACCATTTATATACAGATAAGAAAATTGATGTTTCTATTGGGACACCACCTTTAGAAGCAGTTAAAGATGATATACTAGCTTTAAGACAAGTTGAAGAATTAATCGAGAGAGTAATATATTCACATGCCTCTCCATTATTACATTTATCTGTAGGAACAGATACACAACCAGCTAAAAGACTAGAAGACGGTACTCCAGAAATAGATTACTATGCCGCATTGATGGATGAAATGCGAGATAATGGAGGTCTTGCAACTTCTCATAGAGTTAAGCTAACTCAACTAGGTAGCGAATCTCAAGTCTTACGATTAGAAGGTTATGTTGATTATTGGAAAAGTCGAGTCCTTTCTGGTCTTAAAGCTAGTATGCTTGATATTGGGGAGTCTAAATCTATTTCTACAGCAGGTGCAGAATATATCTCAGATGTTTTAAAACAAGATGTAGTTGCTTACCAGAAAGTAATAGAAAGATTTTTTACTGAAGTATTTTTTAATGATTTACTACTTGAGTCAAATTTCTACAAAGGTAAAAACAGAGTAGAAAAAGAAAATTTAGTTAAATTTATACTTTCAGATCCAGATCTAAACACTATGATTAGATACGAGTCTCATTTAGCTAACCTTACTAGGTATGGTTTATTGACTGGAGAAGAGTTTAGTAAAGAGACTGGAAGAGAAATACCACCAATAACGTTTACAAATCCGCAGATCTCTGCTAACATATCTAACACTGGTGCTTTTTCAGCTCAAACTACTCCTCAGAATCAAAATACTTCAGCTATTGACGCGGAGTTTCAAGTCTTAGACGAGATAATTATTGATGAAGAGAAAAGAGCTTTAAAACTTTATTTTTATATTGAAGATAATTTTGCAGATGTGTTTGATGAGAAAACAAAAGAAAATATATCCGAAGAATTAGATTTCTTAGTAGGAAGATATAAAGAAAAAGGAATTAGTACTAGAACTATTTCAGAGACTCTGGTGAACAGAATAAAAGACTTAGTTTTAGAAGATTTTGAGAATGAAAATGACCGGTAACGTTAATATTAAAAATAATATCCAAATTATTAATAGTGCAAATAATTGCTATGACGTAATGGATAGTGTAAAATCTATAGGTGTAAAAATAGAAGCTGCTCGTTCTGGAAAAATAAACAGAAATTATGTATTCTATACACCTAAAGCAATGGATGAAGGTATGGTGAGTTTCTTACATCCTTTCCCAAAACATTTACAATCTAAGCATAATGGTGAAGCTGTTGGACCTATTACTGAAGCAGAACATATCTTAGAATTCTTCCCTAAGGCTTCAAAAGAGTTTTTATCAATAATAAGTAGAATTGAAGAGCACTCTCTTAACTCAAACGGTAAAGAGTTAGTAGCTGCAGTTAAAGATTTGGTAAATTCCAAGGAGTATAAGCTTTCAGATTATAAAGGATTAGGTATCGCAAATATCTATGGAGATATTCATGATCCTGACTTAATATATAAAATGAGAGATAGGGAAAGAAATAAAGGTACGGTTTCTATAGGTGGTAAATCTAAAGAAGTGTACTGTTCTATCTGCTCTGGTAGAGTAAGGCCTTCTCATGAACATTTGAGAGGGGAATATTATGGCGGAGAACAGTGCTTTTATATTAATAATGATTTAAAATTAGATCATTGTGGTTTTGTAACAAAACCAGCAGATATCCATACTAATACAGAAATCGTAAGAGATGAAGAAGACGAACAATTAAAACTAGACATTATTAGTTTTACAGTAAAAGATTCAACGGAGAATTTGATGAAACTAGAAGAATTAAAACAAGAAGTTAAAGATCTAGACTCTATTAAAAAAGTTATTAAAGATCATATTAAAGATGAGACTGATGCTTTAAACGCTACAGCTCATTATGAGAAAAACTTAAAAGGGTCTCGACCAGAACACCATCTGTTTACCACAGATAAATTACTTAACTTAAGAACTCCAGTAGGTATTTATCTAGCTGAAAAAATGCTAACACTTTTAGATGATGGTACAGATAAAGAATATTTAACTGAAGTGTTAGACAACGCTAAATTAAGATTAAAAATTGAAAATCCAGAAGAAAGTTTAAATACTCTACTTACTGGTATGAAAGAAAAAACTACTGAGACTACAACTACACCTGAAGTTAAAACTGAAGAAACTTCTCAAGAGGAAGGTTCAACAGAAGATACTGAAGTTAAAGATGGGCTAAATTCTTATGATGCTCTTATTACTAGTATTACTGATTTGTTTGAAGAAAAGCTAGCTGAACTTAAAAAAGCATTTGTAGAAGTTAAAGATGAAGAAGATAAAAGTTTCTTAGCTAGAGAATTAAAAACTCTAAGAAATACTTTAGAAGCTGATGAACAAGTTATGGAATCTTTGAAAAAAGATTACTCTACCTCGCTAAAAGAGCAAATTGTTTCTTTAAAAGGTGGAACTATTTCTGAAGACTACCAGCTAAAACTTGACTTACGTAGTATTGAAGAATTAAAATTGACATTAGAAGACTTGAAAGAAACTCATAAGGTTGAAACTGCTCAGGTCGAAGCTACTAATGATTTAGCTGCTATAACCCCTACCGATGCTGTTACTAAAGTAGAAGACTCTTTTAAAGATGAGACTGACACCGAAGAAAAAGATCAAACAAAGACTTCGACTACCACAGAAGAAGAAAAACAAGTAACCCCTGAGAACAGTGAAGTAAAAGTTCAAGATAACGAACAAGATACTCAACCTCAGGATAAAGAAGCATGGTTGAATCAACGTATTGAAGAAGTTGGCTTAGCAAGAGCTTCAAAAGAATTTAAACAAAAATTTAAAAAATAAGGAATAATATTCTATGATTAATATGCTTACTTTAAACGATCAAGATAAATATCTAGTTAACCAAGCTAAAGCGTTTGTACGTGACACTGGTTTTGATATTTCTTTTACACCAGACAATAAACTATCTGAAGGTATTGATAGCGTTGGCCGTCACATGCCAGCTCCTTGGTTACCTCTTTTACGTTACAAAGAGACTTTCAAAGGTCACGTTGTTATCAGTTCACAAAAAGCTGTAGCACATGCTACTGACAAAAATGGTAATTCATTTATTGTTCCAGCTGGTTATGCACTTGCTATGGAAACTAATGATACCTCTATTGTTTATACTATACTAGATGCACAAAAAGGCATTAAGAATGCTGAAGGAAACCCAGTTAAAGCTGGCGACTCTGTAATTGCTTCTATGGTTGCTGCAGGTGTTAAAGTTTCTTCATTCATTGGTATTAACAACTACGATTTACTACGTCATCCAGGTGGCGACGGAATCAACCCTAATCTTTACAACTTCTACAACTACAACCCACAAGCTAACACTTCATACAATATGCGTTATGCTTATGAATATCCAATGGTTAAAGATGCTGATTACGATAGCGCTCCTCTACAAGGTATTGCTGCTTTTATTGGTGAAAAAGCTATGGCTGGTCAATTTGTAACTTATGATATGGATTCTAATTTTGTACTTGCAGAAGCTGATGGTTTTGGTTACGGTACTACTAAACCAGAACGAGTTATTGGACAAATTTCTAAAGTAACTATCTTTAAAGATCCAACCACTGGTAAAACTGTTAATACTTTTAATCATCTAGACAAAGTAATGAATTACTCGCTATACAAACCAGAAGGCTTAAACGTTATGCCTGGTACTGACAATGATGGTCTGATTAGCAAATTACAGTATTCAAATGGTTTTGGTTTAGTAGCATTTACTCTACAAAATCGTTAATAATTATAAAGGAATAAATAAATGAAATATAAATTTACACAACTTGCAGAAAATCAAAAATCATCATTAGTAAACGTAAAGAGCTTGTTAGTAGATGGTACTGACGCTGAAGGCGAATTCATGACGGTTGAGGATGCACTTAATTTACCTAATTCAGGTACTATTTTTAAACGTGCTATCGAAGAAGTAATCTTAGCTCCTTCAGCTCCTAGCCTTATCGGTGACATGCTAATTCGTACTACATTTGTACCAAAATCAGGACGTACACTTTCTATCCGTACTTTAGGGGCTGTTGATCTATACGACTTCACAGTTGCTGAAGAAGGTGAATACCCAGAGATTAGTGCTGCTACAGGTAGCGGTTCAATCGTTGAGTTGCGTTTCGCTAAGTATGGTTGTAAATTCAAAATCTCTGAAGAGTTAATTGAATACTCTACTTGGGATTTAATTGCATACCAAATTCAACAAATTGTTAACGCAATGCAACGCTTCCGTGACAAAAAAATCTTTGAGATGTTGTTTGGTCGTGGTTTAAAAGTATTTGATAATACTCACCCAGACCAAGCTCTAATTGGTCGTACTGGTGGACGTGATATCAGTGGTGCTGGTAACGGTTCTCTAACAAACGAAGACCTAATTGACATGTATGCTGCCATTGTTATGAATGGTTATACTCCTAAGATCGTACTATGCCATCCTTTACATTGGGCTATGTTTGCTAAAGACCCTATTCTTCGTGAAAGTGGTGTTTTAAAAGGTGATCTACGTCAGTGGTTGAACTCAACAATGAATGCTAATAGTCCATATGATATGGCTAATAAAACTTTAGAAAATGCTGGTTTTGCTCGTAAAGAACTTTCACAAAATGAATCAATCTTGCTAGATCAATCAAAACCAACTATTCCTAGTTATAACCCTCTATCAGGTTTAACAATTTTAACTAGTCCTTTAGTTCCATTTGATCCAGTAGGCCGTACAGGTGATATCCTAATGCTTGATCCAGATAATTCTGGTGTATTGGCTATCTCAGAGTACTTAACTCTTGATGAGTGGGAAGAAAAACGTAATGACCTACGTGTAATCAAATTCCGTGAAA
>RRZU010701419.1_pt1 | contig 14567 bp, 10 predicted proteins | sample 2165561 | NCBI WGS metagenome assembly RRZU01 (sample SAMN10456909, study PRJNA506462) | wastewater metagenome | isolation source: wastewater sludge | place: USA: Moscow, Idaho
AAACCAGAGCATAAGCCCGCACCGGAGGCCTGGGTTCCTCGACCAGTTCGAGCGAATCAGCGACAAAGTACCCGTGCCGGAACCGATTTCTTGCTTGTTTTACTGGTCGTCCCGGTGAAAGCCCCACCGAGATGCATCGAGCCGTTAGTGGTGGCCGGTGACTGTGACACCAGGATTCCGCAACCTTCCAATATCCGCGATATCAATACCCCCTCTCTCACCCCCTCTCTTGCCCATCTTCGGCAACGTCAATCAATAATGCGACAATGGTGACCTGTGGTGCAGCGGACGCCACAATCCCAAGAAAAGGAGCAGGCACGTATGGCAAGGCCACGCCGAGACTCGGACATCCTTCCCGCCAAGGAGCGCATGGAGAACGCGTTCTGGGACCTCCTCGCATCACGCGAATACCGGAAGATCACCGTCACCGACATCGTGCGCGAAGCCGACGTCAACCGCAACTCCTTCTACTACCATTTCAGCGGCCTGCCCGAACTCGCCGACGCCGCAATCTTGCACATGGTGGAAAACACACCGGTTTCGCTGCCGCAGTCAGGCACCGACCCGGAAACAGCTTGGCGGACAAATGTCGCCAATGTTTTGCAGTCGCCGGAGCAACGCGAACGACTTGACCGGCTGTCCTTGGTCACCGGGCCGCACGGTTCGGCGGAACTGCTTGCATCCCTGCGGGACTTCTCGCGGCTCAACCTGATGAGCATCCTGCAAATCGACCCGCAGCAACTGGATTTGAAAACCGACCTCATGCTTGACTTCGCGATCGGCGGCATGTTTGGCGTTCTGCGGCGCTGGCCGGAACTGTCGGGCCGCATCAAGCCGGAAGACCTGCTCAACGACGATACCGCCGCCTTGGCGATGAGCATGTATCTGAGCCTGTCGAAAACCGACATGCTTGGCTATTGGAAGCGGGTATTCAACCCCTCCGCCGCGCCGCGCATCCAATAGTCGGCGACTCACAGGGCCGGCGGGGCTTGACTGTCAGGACTTGGCTACTTGGACTCGGCTGCCAAGACTCGGCTGCCGGCACGACGAACGTTTCGTTATCGCGAACCGTCAACGCAGCGAATCAATCACCAGTTGCGGAACCTGCGGCAAGTTGCGCCAAGCCGTCGCCGGCAACGCGGCCAGCACACCGGCGACCAGCCGACGCGTCTCACGGTCCGTCTTGCGCGCGGCATCGATAATCACCGGGAGCGCTGTCGTCCAATGCTCTGCAAGCTCGCCGAAACTGCGGTAGCCGGGAGTCGAGAAAATCACATACAGTTCGTCGATCACCTTCCGACGGTCAGCCGGGTCGATACTGAGCATCCATGCGTTGACCGTGCTGCCAGCGAACATCGCGGTCGCCGACAATCCGGGCGCTGCGACGAACTCGCCATCCTGCACCTGCCACGACATGCCCAGATGCTGCATGATACCGACGGCATCGGCTTCGATGACCCGGTGCGGCAGACCGTCATCCATCAGCATGCCGACGACCGATGACTGCGGAACGGTTTTGTCCACGCGCGACGCCACCGCATCGAACGCCGCGGATTCGAGCCGCTTGGGGAATCCCGGACCGTCATGGGAGAACACCCGGCAAATACGCGCAGCGTACCGGTTGCGTTGGGCGGGTTGAACGTATTGGGTGGTGCTGTCAGTGGGGAGGTTTTGGCTGTCTTGGCTGCCACGGCTGATATTGCCGGCGTCACCGGGGTCGGCGCTACCGATGCGCAACTGCTTGTCGGATGTCCGGCGGCCCGCCATTGACGTCGCCTCAATCATCGGTAACTGCGATTCGCCGGATTCATCCGCGAGCCACTGCATGGCATCCAGATCGCGCGCAGCCATACGAACCGACGCGTACACCGCCATATTGCCGCCCTTCGAATGTCCACCCACCATCACGGCGGGGGCATCGCCGCCTGGCACGCCCGCCGACCGGTCAAGAATTGAGGAAAGATACTTCGCCGCCGACTCCTGCGACGGGACTGGGCATCGGAACGCCATATTGAAGTCCTCTTTCCAGCCGAGCAGCGTGCCGTCGGTGCCGCGGAAGGCGACATACAACAGACCGCCCGGGCCAAAAGACCCACGGATTCCGGTGCAATCACCAAGGTCGAAGGTCATCGCGGCGAACTGCTGCTCACGGTCGACATCGTCGCGCTGGATGTACTCGCCCACGCGCAAGCCGCGGAATCTCGGGCTTTCAGCGACGGCAACCAGCAAATCAAGACGAGCGTTGTTGACCTGCTGGGAGTCGGCAGCGAACATCATCGGAAAATCCTCCGCCCGCAACAATCCTGTCAACGCGATGGTGTCAATCGAACGCGCCGCCCCGAACACCGGGACCACCAGCGGCAAACGGATATACGACAGCTCGCTGAGCACTAAGGAATCAACAGCGGAGAACGGATGCTCGGCGAAGGTACGGAAATCGGTGCGCACATAATCGACGATGTTGCCCATACCACCATCGTAATCGAGAACCGTTCGACACCGTGACAGGGCATGGCGGCGATTCTTTCCAGTTCTGCGAGCCATGCCCGCAACACGATTGCCGGCAATTCGTTGATTCTGTGCGAATCGGCCACGAACGGGCGCACAGTCGCGACGCGATGGTGCAAGATACAAGATACTGGAACGGGAACGGAACGGATCTGATTTGCCGGATTGGTTCTGCCGGATTTATGCGGTATCCGAATACGGTATCGGCACTGCACCGGCGTTGGTAACCCGGGAATCGAGGGAATATGAGCATCGTCGAATATATCATCGCGTGGCTAAGCGCCAACGCAGGCAAACTCATCTGGCTGGCGGCAGTGATCATCGCCGCCATCATCATCTCAAAACTCGTCAGCCGGGGACTGCGTACGCTGCTTGACCGCTCGCAAGTGCCGAGCGCCTCGATTTTCATCAATCTGGCGCGCGTCCTGATTTGGGTGATTGCCGTGACCATCGTGCTGCAACCGGTGTTCGGTATCAATCCGACCACGCTGATCACCGCGCTCGGCGTTGGAGGCGTCGCGATCTCCCTCGGTATGAAAGACACCATCGCGAATGTCATCGGCGGATTCGGGCTGATGCTGGGCAAAGTGATTCAGCCCGGTGATTTGGTCACCGTAGCCGGTACAACAGGCGTAGTCAAAGACATCACCTGGCGGCACACGGTGGTCAAAGCCCGCAGCGGCGATGAAATCGTCATCCCCAATTCCGTGCTGAACACCTCGTCGCTCGAGCGCGTAACCGAAGCGAGCGAAGGGTGCGTCACCGTGCCGTTCACACTGAAATCAGGAACCGACCTCGATGCCGCCTCCATGCGGATGATCGCCACAGTCGGCAAGGCGACGGCGGAATATGCGGCGGACGGGAACCCGCCGCTTGTCAAGTTCACCGGTTTCTCCCCGTATGGGGTCGAGGGCGAGATCATGGTGTTCGCCAAGCCCGGCATCTTCGCGTCCACCGTGAGAGATGCGGCGGTCCGGTCGTTGGCCGGCGAGGAGTTCCTCGAGCAGCGCGCCGCGACCGGGGAATGAGCCGAAAGGCATCCGTCCGGTTGTGTGAGCAAATCCTCACACAACTACCTGAGACCCCGCCAATCCGGCAGAGCGCGACTACCACGCCTCCCGTTGTGCGAGCAAATCCTCACACGATGACGGTTCAGTCAGCCCTGACGGCTGTTTCCCGCTGTCCCGGTAGCCGTTGTGCGAGCAAATCCTCACACAATGACGCCCAAACACCACCCAACCAGCCAAACCCATACGCCGACCCGTCACTATGCGAGCCAATCCTCACACAACCACCCGCGAACCCGCTAATCCGACAGAACGCGACCACCACGACCCCCATTGTGCGAGCGAATCCTCACACAATGACGGTTCAGTCAGCCCTGACGGCTGTTTCCCGCTGTCCCGGTAGCCGTTGTGCGAGCAAATCCTCACACAATGACGGTGCCATCAGCTCGATTGGTCGTTTCCAAGTCGGAGAGGGGTGAGTGTGTGAGCAAATCCTCACACAACGGGGTTCAGCGGTATTGATTTCAGCGATATCAAAACTGCGGGAAAACGGTGTTGCGGAAACCCAGCAGAGCTTCGGTCCAAGCTCAAACAACACTCCAACAGGGCACAGGCGGAACGCCGGCACCCTCAGCCGATCAGTGCTCCGAGCATCTGTAGCAGGATGGTTGCCGAACCCGCATCATCGACGCCGAACGATCCCTCCGCCGGAATCTTCGACATCACCAACGCGCTGATGGTCATGAGGATACCGACGACGAGGAACACAATCATGCCGGGATTGCCGAGCGCCGTCTTCACGCCGGTACCCTGCTCAAGCTGCTCGGGCGCATCAAAGAAGACGAAACGCTTGCGGTTGCGCACAAGAATGACGATGCCCGCGATGAACAACGCCAACATGATTAGCACATAGACACCGACGATAATCAGTCCGCCCATCTGGCGTTGCACCTCACGCATCGCAGCATCGTTGGACTGTTCCATTGCGCGCATCAGCGCTTTGTCGTCGATCTGGGACGTCACCCAAATCGAAATGACTCCGCCGTTGAGATTAACCAGCGCATGCATGAGCATCGAATACCACAGTTTCGACGTGCGCACATACATGTATCCGAAAATCAAGCCAAGACCGAATGCGTAGAAGAACTGCCGCACATTGCCGTGGAACAGTCCGAAGCACAGCGCGGACACCACAATCGCCGTCTTTTCTCCGTATTTGCGGGTTCTGTCGATGATTTCCTTGCGGAAGATCCACTCCTCGAAAATCGGGGCGCACACGCAGGTCAACAGAAACAGGGAGAAATAGTCCGTGTTCGCCAACGCTGATTCGAGCGTATCCTGGTCGTCGCCTGAAAACGGTGCGGAGACGAGATTGCCGATAATCGCGCCGATATACATGATCGGCACAATGGCGACGAACAGCTTGATGAATGTGCCGGGCGACATGTCGAACCGCTTGGTCGCCAACCTCGGTACGTTGCGGAACACAAGCAACGACAGAGGCATCGCGATGGCATACAACGGCAGGTTACTCAGCAGAAGAAGCAAACCGGTGGAGATGTTTTCACCATTGTGGGACAAGGCGGCACCGACGGTCACGAGGGACGCGCCGACCAGCCACACGCCGATGATGAGTATCAGTGCCCAGCCGATGATTGAGTAGTCGTGTTTCGCCGCTTGTGTGCGGCGTTTCGCCTGCCACCATGCCTGCCACTGCTGGGGAAGCATCTGCGCGAACTGGGCGGGCGGGAAGACCTGCGGAAGATACGGCGGGTACGTGGGGTATGCCGGGTACGTTGGATGCGTTGGATACGTTGGATATCCAGAGTATGCCGGCTGATAGGGCGGTTGCGGGGACGGCGACGGCTGCTGCGGAGGCAAAGATGACTGCGGCATCTGCTGACCCTGCGGGGTTTGCTGGGATTGTGGTGCCTGCTGTTCCTGTGACGCTTGCTGGGATTGTGGCGTCTGCTCGAATTGCGGTGCTTGCTGCCCCTGCGGCAGCTGTGGCACTGGCCGGGGTTGCGGCGGCAGGGTCTGGAATTGCGGTTGCGGTGCAGACTGCGGCATCTGCGGCGGCACAGCAGGGTATTGCGGCGGCATTGCCCGGTATTGCGGCCCGTACGGTTGAGCCATAGGAACCTGCTGCGGAGCGGGTTGTGGAATTGGCGGATACCCCATCGTCGGAGGATACGCCATGGGCTGCGGACCGGGAACAACCGGCGTCACCGGCAATTGCGGTGACTGCGGCGGCACAGCATACGGCACAGCATACGGGAATGGCGCCGCAGAATTCACTGGCCCTTGGTGCGGGGCGGGCAGATATGGCTGTCCCGCCGGCGCAGACTGCTTCTGCTCCTGCGAAATCGGCTCCTGTTGCGGCGTCTGTTCCGGCTGCGGCATCTGCTGAGATTCCGTTGTCCCGTTGCCATCCTGCCGGCTGTCGTCCAGTTGGCTGCCACCTGGCTGGCTGTCATCCGGCTGATTGTTATCATTCATCCATGTCATGAGCATCCCTTGCGTTGTTCGACCACTGTCCACATGCTCAGCCCTCGCCGCAAAGCACTGGTGAGGTTCATCATAGCAAGGGATGCTTCAAGCGCGAAGCAAGCCGAGCGGTTGCAAGTTCCGCCGGCTTGCGTACGACGGCGGTTTCAGTGCTTGAGCACCCCGTCAATCAGCTGGGAAATCAGCTCACCATACGGCAGACCGGTCGCGGCCCAGGCCTTGGGGTACATGGAAATCGGCGTGAATCCCGGCATCGTGTTGATTTCGTTGACCATCACCGAGCCGTCCTTCGTCACGAAGGTGTCCACGCGGCTCAATCCGGCGCCGTCAACTGCCTTGAACGCCTTAATCGCAGTGCTGCGCACCAGTTCGAGCGTCTCCTGCGGCAGCTTGGCTGGCACCTCGACGTGAGATGCCTGCGCGTCCATGTACTTGCTGTCGAAGTCGTAGAACTGGTCCTCACCATCGTCGCGGCGGTCGAGCACAATCTCACCCGGCCAGCTGGCGCGCGGCTGTCCGCCCGGCTTGGGCGAGAACACTGCGCATTCGATTTCACGCGCGTCGATGCCCTGCTCAATCAGCACCTTCCAGTCGTGGTGGGAAGCTTCGAACACGGCAGCGGCCAGTTCGGCGGCATCGCCCTCATGCTCGACTTTCGTCACACCGAAGCTTGAACCGGCGCGCGACGGCTTGACGAACAGCGGGTATGCGAGCCCCGCTTCCCGTACCTGGCAGATCAGCGCCTCACCTTGTGCTGCGAACCCGTCGGCCGCATCGAAATCGCGGGTGTCGAGGGTGATGCCCGGAGCCGTGGCGATGCCGGCGGCGTTGAGCAGCACCTTTGTGAAATGCTTGTCCATGCAAGCGGCGGAGGCGAACACACCGCAACCCACATACGGCACACCCATCATCTCAAGCAGGCCCTGAACCGTGCCATCCTCGCCGTACGGGCCGTGCAGCACCGGGAACACCGCGTCGATATGGCCGAGGGAAGTCAGCGTTCCGTTCTGTTCGCGGGCGAAGAACCCATCCGCCCCACGCGCCGGGTCAAGCACCACTTCGCGCGCGTCGGCACTGGCCTGGACGACCGGGAGTTCACCGCCGTCCAGCGAGAAGGTGCGCGGGTCGGTTCCGCCGACCAGCCACTTGCCGTCCTTGGTGATACCCACCGGAATCGGCTCGAAACGCTCGGTATCAAGCGCATTGAGCATACCGGCGGTCGAAATGCAGGAAATCGAATGTTCGTCGGCCTTGCCGCCGTACAGCACCATAATGCGTTGCTTCGTCATAATCATCCTTTACGTTGTGGGCTGTTCCCCGCCTACGCGCGGGCGCCCGGTTCTCACCTTGACTTCGAATAGACCTCATGGCGGCGGATCGCTGCGCGTTCGTCTGCCGCAACCATAGCGCGAACCATGGTTCGGCGGCCGCGAGGGGCACGAATCGCCGGAAATCTTTACGGTGCCATTGCCTATACAGCGACACCGTTCGGTGATGTCGCTTTTCGGCGACGTCACTCCTCAGTAATGTCGCCGCCGAACAACTCGCCCAGCATGTCGGCGCAGGAGATGCCCTTGTCCAACACATCGCTCATCGCGCTGGCGAGCGGGGTCGGCACGCCAAGCTGACGGCCGAGCGCCACCACCGCATCAGTGGTCGGCACGCCTTCGGCGACGCCATTGCTTGCCTTCGTGGCTTCCTCGACGCTCAGGCCCTTGCCCAGATTTGCGCCGAAGGTGTAGTTTCGGCTCAGCGGGGATCCGCAGGTGGCGACCAGATCGCCCACGCCGGCGAGTCCCGCGAAGGTCTTCGGGTCAGCGCCCGCAGCCTTGCCTAACGCCGTCAATTCCGCCAGACCGCGAGTCTCAATCATCGCGGCCGTGTTCTCCCCGTACCCGGCTCCCCGAGCCATGCCGACGGCGAGCGCGACAACGTTCTTGAGTGACCCGCACATTTCCAGGCCAATGACATCAGTGGTGACGAAAGGCTTGAAATACTTGGTCTCGCAGGCTTTTGCGACCGTGCGTGCGTTGTCGATGTCAGCGCAGCCAACCACAGTGGCCGCAGGCTGGCGGTCGGCGATCTGCTTGCTCAGGTTCGGGCCGGAAATCGCGACGAACCGCTCCTCGGGAAGGTTCAGGGATTCGCGAACCACCTGATCCATGCGCTTGCCGGTGGCGCGTTCGATGCCTTTCATCAGGGAGACGACAAGCGCAGTGGACGGAATCAGATCCTTGAATTCGGCGAGCGCGACGCGGGCGAACTGGGCCGCGATTGCGACGACGATGATTTCCGCATGCGCCACCGCCTGTGCGCGGTCACCGGTTGCGTCCATGGTCGCCGGCAGCTGTTCGACGCTGGGCAGACGGTACGAGTTGCGGTGATGCTCGTGGATGTCCGTGACGATTTCCGGCTCGATCGCCCACATGGTCACGGTGTTGCCCGCGTCGGCGAGAACTTGGCCGAACGCGGTTCCCCATGCTCCTGCACCCAGGACGGTGATGTTTGTCATGTCAATCTCCTTGCAGACGTGTTGCGGCCCCTGATTGTGGTCGTGGCGGTTGTCGCTGCCGCCGCTGGAGCCCGCCTGCTGCGGGCGGACTCCGTAGTGCTGGGCTTCATGGTACTCGCCCCCGCCTATGCACGCGCGAATGCGAAGTGAGAGTACTGGAAGAAAGTCGTGCGCGAACGCCCAAATCACGCGGCTGAAGCCGGTGCGGCGCCCTGCGCGGCCGCGATGAACGGCGTCTCGCCGCCCTCGCGTCGGAAAGAAATCTGCGGACGTGGCTTGCGGCTCATCGTGCGGTAATCCCAGTATCCTTCGGCCGGCGGTTGTTCGCCGCGGATTTCGGCCATGACCTCTTCCATTCGGGCACGCACACGGTCGGCGAGCACCTGGGCGAGTTCGACAGGAGGCTCGTCACCCCACGAATCCTGCGTGGCAAGCAGATCGGCGTAATCAAGCCGGTCGTCATAGCACATGACGACGTTCTTGCGCGGCCACGGCCAGAACTGGTTGATGCTTGCCGCGCCCCATGTGACTGAGCAGTACAAGGGGATCTGGTAGCCAAGCCGGCGTGAGGCTTCGAGCGCGATGTATCCGACGCCGGATTTCATGCTCATCGGCCATTTCTGCGGGTCGCGGGTGAGGGTGCCTTCCGGCCAGATGGTCAGCGGTCGGCCGGAGGTGAGGATGTTGATGGATTCCGTTTCGATGGCTTTCGCTTTGCCCGAACGCCTTGGTACCGGCTGCATGCCGACGATCTGGAACCATTTGCCGATGACCGGCCAGTGTGCCATTTCTGCTTTGGCCATGAATCGCGGACGGCGGCCAAGGTGGAACAAGCTCATCATCGGGACGAATACGTCGTACATGGTCACATGCGTGGCGGCGGTGATGAACGGTCCGGTTTCCGGGACATGTTCCAAGCCCCACGCGTACACTTTGCTGCGCTGGCTGAGCACCACGGACACGCCTTTGAGCAGGCGGGCGGTGGCTTTCGGGTTCTGCGCGTTGATTTCCGCATCGTTCGGGGTACGCGGGCCTGTCGGGTATTCCTTGGTCGGATCGACCAGATGATGGCGCTGCGCGAGTTTCGCGACCTGTTCGTCGCTCAGCGGCTTGACCGCGCTGCGCGGCGATGGTTTGCCTTTCGAAGTCATACCACCATTGTGCCGCAACCGCCGGCCAAGGTGGTGGCAGAGGAGGCTGAGGGATACGAGCGCATGACACCGCGGGGACGCTGACCGCGGCGGGCGGTACGGTGGCGGTATGAGTGATATGAATGGCATGAACGACAACGATGCATCACATGATCGCAGACCGGCGATTCACGGACCGCATGCATCCGCCGGCAGCAAGCTCGTGTTCATCGATATCGATGGCACGCTGGCCGACGAGCACCATCACGTGCCACAATCGGCCGTCGACGCGTGCCGGCAGGCCCAGCGCAATGGGCATCTGCTGTTCATCTGCACTGGCAGGTCGCTCATGAAAATCGAGCAGAGCATCCTCGACCTCGGCTTCGATGGCGTGGTCTCGGTCGCCGGGGCGCGGGCGGACATCAACGGCCGCACACTGTTCGAACATCTAATCAGCCCCGAGGCCATCGATGCGGCGACCGCGTACTTCCGGGAGCACGACATCCGCAACTACCAGTGGCAGGGGCCGGACGGCATGTACGTGTCGCGCGGGTACATGCAGTATCTGCAGGCGAAAGGATCCGCGTGGAAGGATCCGCAGTTCGCGTCCCGCTGGCATGTCATCGAGGATCTCGACACGCACGGGCAGAGCCTCGGTGCTTCCATCAGGGCGAGTAAAGGCTCGTATTTCGCCGATCGCGGCAATCCGACGTCGTTCGAGGACACGTGTAAGGCGCTCAGCCGGTGGTTCAGCGCAGTGCCGGGCACGTACGGCAAAATCTCCGACAACCACGGCGAACTGCTGATCCCCGGTGTGGACAAAGGCACTGCGGTCGAGCAGGTCGCGCGCACACTCGGCTACAGTATCAGCGACACCATCGCGCTCGGCGACGGCGGCAACGATATGGCGATGATTCTGGCGGCCGGCACCAGCGTCGCGATGGGCAACGGGATTGAGGAGATCAAGCAAGCGGCGGACATGGTCACCGACAGTGTGGAGGATGACGGGTTCGCTCACGCGTTCAGCCGGCTTGGTTTGATTTGATTGCCCTGTCGCTACCGAAAGGGGCGTTCCTGCGGGAGAACTCGGCGAATCATGCGATTTTGCGACTAAACTCCCGCGCGGGTCGTGGGATTTTAGCGCAATCCGGTGCCCTGACAGATAATCTCCCAACAGGAACGTTGGAATTCCGCGGTTCTGAAAAATCGCCGCCGGAGCTGTTTTTGGGAGAACAGCACCGTATTCGCATATCTGCTGTAAACTCCCGCGAAAATCCGGGAGTTTTACCCGTTCTCGACCGATTCGCGCGAAATCTCCCGGGAGCAAATCGCAATGCGCAACAAATGTGCCTAACCGGAATATCACCTGCCCGTCAGCGTCTTTCCGCGGCAATCCATCCGTGAGAACGGTATGCCGTTCAAATCAGACGGGAAAGTCTGACAAGCGTCGAGGCCACGCAACAGGCGGATGCTCGTATCGACAAACGCTTCACCAGTTCCGATGGGCTAACGAAAAATCTGGCCGATCCTTGAATCATAATTCTGAACCAATCAGTTCAAAAAAGATTTCAATACACCGCCGGAAGATAGCCACTCCGTCATCAGTTCTGGTCGTAGATGAAAGCGAACGTACCGCGGTCATTGACGATGAGCGGACCGGCCAGCGTCGTTGGGAGCGGATTGCCGACCGTGCCGTACATCCAGCTTTTCACGTCGTCACTCAGCGCGCTGGTCGCGTATCCGGCCGGATACACGGTGAACGTGCCGCACGGGGTCAGCCCGTAAATGCCGTCAACCGTTTCCACCCGGACACCGTCTTTGATGGTCACGTCGCCGACGGTGCCGTTCTGGTGGAACGCCTTTTGGTCGCATGTCATGCTGAACGTGCCGTCATCGTTGCGCTTGGTGTATGTGAATTTGCCTGTGCCGGATGCGATTGCCCTGGATCCATTCGGGTATCCGTCGCCGGTTACCCCAAGGTCGGAATCGTGATAATCTGCGGAAAATGAGCCATCAGCGTTAACCGTCATTATCGTTGACCATGCTCCGGCGCCAACGGAGAAAATATACTTCCCCTGCACCTGACGCCAGAATCCCTGCTCTTGCGCGGCGGCTTCGGACACTTTGCCGTTGGCGTCGCAGTCGGGCAGGCTTTGCCAGTCGGGCTGTCCGGATTCGACGAGATAGTAGGCGTTCGCATCGGTGGGCGCCGGCTTGAACTTCACGGACGCGGAGAATTCGCCGACTCCGGGGACGAAGGGGTCCTGCACCAGCGTCTGCCCGGACGGCACCGGTGCCTTGTTGTACGGCACGCTTGTGGTGTCGTATTGTGAGGCGTCACGGGCGAGAATGAACGGACGAGACGTGTCCGGCTTCGAGCTTTTCTTCGCCGCCGCAAGCGCGCTGTCATCGAAATACCCGCTCTTCTCGATGGCATCCAGATTCGCACCGGAAGCGAAGAACACGTAGAAGTCATGCATGTCGAAGGTCGCTCCGGACATGTCTTGGTCCTGCACGACCTGTTTGCTGGCGTTGCAGCCTTCATCGTACGGGGAGAACATGGCGGTGCCGCAGCTTGGTGAGCCGCCGAGCTCGCCGAAATCGAAGGCGCCCCACTGCTTGGCGATCAGGCGCTTCGCCATGCCGCCCTCCCCTGCCGGCAGTTGTGAGCCGCCGTACGAGCAGGTGCCGATGTCACCGGCGTTGCCGTCCGCGAAGGGGAAGCACATGGTAAGTATGTCGTTGCTGTGCTCATCACTGCTTGTGCCGGTGTCTTTCGCCGTGACGCGGTATACCGAGCCGTTTTCGTCCTGCGCGAGCGTGATGCAATCTTTTGCAACGTCGGTCACAGTGCTCTTGCAATACGTGCCGGTCACCGCGTCGTTGAGTTCCGAAGCGTAGAAATACGGGGCATTGCTTTGCCCTACAGTCGCCTCCTGCACCTTGTCGGCGCCGACACCGTAGTACAGTGTCACGTTTTCGCCCGAGGTCAGCACAGTGCCGGGCGCCGGGCTTGAAGAGACCAGTTTGCCGACGTTCTTCTTGGACGAGAAATGAGGCTTGGCGGTGACGTTCACGCCCGCTTTGGTGAGCGTGTCTTTCACGCTGTTGATATCCGTGCCGATAGCGTCATAGGGAATGGCCGGGGTCTTGCCGTCGGTTTTCGCCGCAACGCCGACGTAGATGCCGGTGGTTGCGTCAGTGACCGCCTGACCGGCCAGCGGGTAGGTCGCAACGACCGTGCCACCGGCGAGTTTCGAGGAGGAGCTCACTGCGATCTGCTTGGTGTGAACCGGCACGCCCATAGTCTTGAGTATGGCGACTGCCGTGCTGGCTTTCGCATGTTCGACATTGCTCGGGACCCCAGGCCCTGCGGATTCGCGTACGACCACGCTGGAACCGGACCGCACGCGCTGCCCGGCCTTGGCATTGCCATACCCGAGGAAGGCGCCTTTCTCAGCTCCGGAAAATTCCCTGTGTTTGGCTGAAGTTATGCCTTTGGCCTTCAACCGCGCGACCACGGAATCCGCAGTGACGGCCGCTTTCGCCTTTCCTGATTGTTTTCCGGCGTTCGCACTGGCGGCAGCGATATCAGGCAAGGTCTTGCCGCCCCAGAGTTCAGCATGGTATGTCAGGCCTGCCGTTACACCCGCCGCGACGACAAGCACCGCTGCGACAATCGCCGCGATGATGGCTTTGGGCTGGTGTGTGGCAGCCACAGGGGTATTCGATGCAGTGGCATCCGGTTCGATGGATGATGGCGACGCTGCTGGACGCACAGGATCCGGAGCCGAAGCCGGAGAGCCACCCGGTGCCGTCACCTGACCGGGCTGGGTTCGTACCGCGGTTTGCGCCGCTGCTTGCTTTGCGCCCGATTGACGCAGAGGGTTGCCACATGACGCGCAGAACTTGACATCATCGGTGTTCTTCCATCCGCAGTGCCCACAATACATGGCGAATCCCTTCGTCTCAGCGCCCCGAATTCTACCGAACGACAATGCTCGTCTTCCGGGCTGTACTTCTCAACTGAGCGCCATCTTAACATCGCGACACGCGGCTGATGATAGGTATCGACTCGTTGATGTCACCCGTCATCTGCCCGCCGTGCGACTTCCACGTCACACCGCGTCCAGATAGCGCCGGAACCATCCTCCAACCCAGCTGCCCTGCAACCGCCAAGTCGCACAACACCCAGATACCACTGCCAGATACCGCCCGAAAACACGTGGTGCCGCCCTCCACATCGGAGAACGGCACCATCAGTACCAACAGCCATCGGAATCAGCTAACCTGGCAACATCCCCGCCCGGACCTACCCGACCAGCCGCCGAGCACAGAGCACCGAGCGTCAAGCACCAAGCCTACGTCAGTCGATATCAGCCCCAAGCGCGAGCAACTTGCCACGGAAGTCAGCGTATCCGCGATCAATCAGCGAAATTCCATGGACGTCGGACGGTCCAGAAGCCGCAAGCGCCGCAATCAAATGGCTGAAACCGCCGCGCAAATCCGGCACGTCAATATCGCGCCCAGTCAACGGGGTCGGCCCGAAAATCACCGCGGAATGCTTATAGTTGCGCTGCTGGAAACGGCAGGGCAGCGAGCCAAGGCACTCACGGTACAGCTGAATGGTCGCACCCATCTGCACCAGCGGCTTGGTGAAGCCGAAACGGTTCTCGTACACGGTCTCGTGCACAATCGACAGGCCTTTCGCCTGGGTCAGCGCGACCACGAGCGGCTGCTGCCAGTCGGTCATGAAGCCGGGGTGCACATCGGTCTCGATGGCCACCGGGTGCAAATCGCCGCCCGGATGCCAGAAGCGGATGCCCTCGTCGGTGATGTCAAATTTGCCGCCGACCTTGCGGAACACGTTGAGGAAGGTCATCATGTCGGCCTGCGTGGCCC
>RRZU010328196.1_pt1 | contig 14565 bp, 10 predicted proteins | sample 2165561 | NCBI WGS metagenome assembly RRZU01 (sample SAMN10456909, study PRJNA506462) | wastewater metagenome | isolation source: wastewater sludge | place: USA: Moscow, Idaho
CCCCGTGGCGTACAAGAGACCCCGCACCGCCGCCGACAAGGAAGCGGCCCGGCAACGCAAAGCCGCCCAACTCGCCGCGATGCACGACCAACTCAGCGCCGCCGTCGAAGCGCTGCGCGGGTCCGAGGCGTGGACCGCATGGCTGGACACCGCCGCGAAGTTCCACCACTACTCCCTGAACAACCAGCTCCTCATCGCCGGGCAACGCCCCGACGCCACCCTCGTGGCCGGATACGAAGCGTGGAAGACCCACGGCAGGCAGGTCCGCAAAGGCGAGAAGGGCATCCGCATCCTCGCCCCCATCACCCGCCGCCGCGGCCCCGACCCCACCACACCGACCCAGAACCCCACCACCGTCGGGGAGACCGGTGAGCAGAAGCGTGTCATCGCCGGGTTCACGTCCGTGGCCGTATTCGACGTCAACCAAACCGACGGCGACCCACTCCCCGCGCAGCCGAGGCCGGAACTGTTGACCGGACAAGCCCCCGACGGCCTATGGGACGACCTCGCCACCCAAGTCACCGCCACCGGATTCACCCTGCAACGCGCCGAGTCCGCCGCGCAGATCGGCGGAGCCAATGGCGTCACCGACTACCTGACCAAGACCGTCACCGTGCGCGCCGATGTGTCCGACGCACAAGCCGTCAAGACGCTCGCCCACGAACTGGGGCACGTCCTGCTCCACAGCCCCGACTCCTCGGGCAGGCCCGACTGCCGGGGCATCATCGAGGTCGAAGCCGAATCCGTGGCCTACCTCGTCGCCACCCACCACGGCCTCGACACCGGCGACTACTCGTTCGCCTACATCGCCGGGTGGGCCGACGCGACCGAGGACCCAGCCGCAGCGTTGCGCAGCGCGGCCGAACGTGTCAGGGGTGTCGCCGCCCAGGTTCTGGACGACCCGACTCCGATCGACCAGGAGGCGGTCGAGCAGGTCACCGAACGTGCCACCCGCAGCCTCGGCCTCGCCGATGCCGCCCAGTCCAGTGCCGAGCGTGCCGCCGGACTCACCGGCCCCACCGCCGGGCAGATCGCCGCCGCCAACCGCGACGCCCAGCAGTGGTTCCAGGCCCAAGCCGCCGCCTCCCCGGAGTGGGCCCAAGCCGTCCGAGACCGCGGCATCGACCCATCCGTCGCAGCCCGGCTCGGCATCGGCTGGGCACCCGACACCTGGACCGACCTCACCCACCACCTGCGCCAGCTCGGGCACCGCGATGCCACCCTCACCGTCGCCAGCCTGTCCCGCGTCGCCAGCACCGGACGGCTGATCGACACCAACCGAGGCCGCATCACGTTCCCCTACATCACCGCCGACGGCACCGTGGTCGGGTTCACCGGACGTATCCACGGCACTCACCCGCAGAACGCGCCGAAGTATCTGAACGGTGGCAGCAACGACCTGTTCACCAAAGGCCAACACCTGTACGGACTCCACCACCGCGCTCCCGCGACGGTTGGTGTCGTCCTCGTCGAAGGACCCTGGGACGCGGCCGCCATCACCTACGCCACCAGCGGCCAGCAGCTCGGCATCTCCACCAACGGCACCGCACTCACCGCCGAGCAAGCCCAGCAAATCGCCAACCTCCGGCTGCCCGTCACCGTGTGGACCGACCCCGACACCGCCGGCCGCGACGCGGCCGTGCGAGCCCACGACCTCCTGCAGCGCGCCGGGATCGCCGACCCACGACACGTGACCACCAACCTCACCGACCCCAGCGACTACCACCGCATGTTCGGACCCACCGCCACCACCGACGCACTCCACAACAGCCGACCCCTCGCACTGGTCGTTGTGGACCAACGACTCGACGAAGTCCGAAACCACGGACTCCACCGCACCATCGAAACCATCCGCGAACTCGGACCCACCGTGGCGAGAATGCCCTACCAACAGCGGGGTGAGATCGCCCAACACATCGCCACAAGAACCGGCCTACAGCCCACAACAGTGGTGACCGCCTTGACGGAAGGAATACCACCGCGGGGGCGACCCACGGGGGCGGCGAGTGCCGCCCCCACCACGACTCAGAAGCCAGTCATGAGGGGCGACAAGGTCGCGGCCGTGGCGGGCCGATAACAGCAACTCTCGGGGAGCGCAGCACACTCTCAAACCGAAGAATGGCCCGGACCCAGATGCGGGTGGTATATTTTCCGGTATGTTTTCATACCCAGAGGCCAGGGACATTCTGGATCGTCTCGGTCCGGACTTCCTGCACGCGTTCGAATCTGCCGTCGAAGGAGCGCGCGAGGACATCGCTGAGTTGCGGGATGAACGGGCCTCTTGGTTCCCCACCATGGCGCCGAGAACGCTCGCCAGTCTGATCCACGACCGGATCTGGTGCCGACTAGTCGACGCCCTTGACACCGTCCCGAACGTCACATGTATCGACAAGAGCAACCGGCGCGAAGTGGCAGTTGGGCCCGACCTCGTCCTGCGCATCAAACGCCACAAGAAGGGGGACGTCATCTCGACATACCCGACTGCTACTGCCCTGGAGTTCTACACGCAGGTACCCGCGCTGCCGGGCCTGGAACAAATCCCCCTTGCCCTCGGGTATCGCTGGGATAGTGCACTGCGCCAAATCGGCGTGGCGGTGCTCTCACTTCGCGATGGCCACGACAACGTCATCTGGGCTGTGGAGCTCACCACTCAAGCGGGCCAGAGCGTTGTCAACCTCACCACCAGCGAAGCGACCGAGCCTTCGCTACCCACCATCGAGGTCAAGTCCGACGCCGCGGCCAAATCACAGGGAGCATCCGGTGGCCGGAGTCGGTGACGTTATCGCGATCCTGCGTAAGGGACGGGGTATCACCCAAGCAGAACTGGCCGACCAGGTGGGTGTCTCGCAGGTCGCCGTCGCACGGTGGGAAGCCAACGAGCGGCGACCAGACGACGAGCGCCTCACCCAAGTAGCCGAAATACTCGGCGTGACCGAACGACTCCTGCGACATGGCGACCATTTCAGCGGGGCCTTGGCTATCGACGCGCACATGCGTCGGCAGAAGTCCACCAAGGCATCCGTGTGGCGGAAGCTCGAAGCGCAATTGAACGAACGTCGGCTCCATGCATCGTTGCTGTTCGAAGAAATCAGCATCAGCGCCGACCGAACCATCCCCACGGCAGATCCAGACGAAACGTCACCAGAAGCGGCGGCCCGACTGGTCCGAGCCCAGTGGGGACTGCCGGTAGGTCCCGTCGTGAACCTCACTGCTTGGCTGGAATCTGCAGGTTGTCTCATCTTCCTGGAAGACTTCGACACGCACCGCGTCTCCGGGCTTTCCCAGTGGGTGGGCGACCACCCGGTCATCCTCGCCAACGCCGCAGCGCCAACCGATCGACACCGCATGACCCTGGCCCATGAACTCGGCCACCTCGTCCTGCACTCGCAATACGCCACCGACCAGATGGAAGAGGAAGCGAACCGCTTCGCAGCGGAGTTCCTGATGCCCGAAGCCGCCATCAAGTCCGAGCTCAGGACCCTCGACATCGGTAAACTGACAGACCTCAAACGCGAATGGGGCGTCTCGATGCAGGCCCTCTTCGAACGCGCCTACGCACTGAAACTCGTCTCCCCCGAGGCGCGGACACGCTTCTACAAACAGATGAATGCCCGCGGATGGAGAACTTCCGAACCCGGCTCCGCGACGCTCCCCACCGAACGACCCCAACTCCCGACCCGCGTCGGAGTCGCCCTGCGGGAGAGAGGCATGACCCCGGACGAGATCGCGGAAATGTCAGGGCATATCCATCCGTCACAGGACCCCTTCCAAGCAGACCGGGCAGACACCCGACTTCGCCTCGTAAAGGACCGACCATGAAGTTAGATGACCCCCTGCTCCGGGCTGGGACCCTAGTGACTATTCCTCTGCCCACTCTCGGCGTCAACGCCAAAGACGGCCACCACACCACATCACCAGATAGCGTGATTGGGACCGAACGGGGGCAGAGAATGCTGCGCATTCACACAAAGCACGTGGCGAAGCCCGATGGCTCAACCATGCGACCATCACCGCAGAACTCGCCGCGGAAGGATGCCTGATGGCCCGCGCAGCGAAGAAGGCGCAGGGAAAGACCCTTGAACAGCGACTCTGGGAAGCCGCCGACGCGTTACGAGGAAATCAAGAACCCTCCGAGTACAAGCACGTCGTGCTGGGCTTGGTGTTCCTGAAGTACATCTCCGACCGCTTCGAGGCGCGCTACAAGGACATCGAAGCCGCGCTGGCTGACCCGAACTCCGACGACTACATCCCGAACGAGGCTCGTCGTCAGACCTTCCTCGAGGACCGGGACGAGTACCGCAGCCACAACGTCTTCTGGGTGCCCACCGAGGCGCGGTGGGAGAGCATCCAGGCCAAGGCGAAGCTCCCGGAGATCGGGCAGGTCATCGACACGGCCATGGACCTGATCGAGAAGGAGAATCAGAGCATCCGTGGTGTCCTGCCGCGCAACTACGGTCGCGAAGGGCTCGACAAAGGTCGCCTCGGTCAGCTCGTCGACCTGATCGGCTCGATCGGCTTCACCGAGACCGACGACCACGGCAGCGACGATGTCCTCGGCCGCGTCTACGAGTACTTCCTTGGTCAGTTCGCTGGCAAGGAGACCGGCAAGGACGCCGGTGCGTTCTACACGCCGCGCAGCGTGGTCAAGACCCTCGTGGAGATGCTGGAGCCGTACCACGGACGCGTGTACGACCCCGCCTGTGGCTCCGGTGGCATGTTCGTCCAGTCCGCCGAGTTCGTGAAGGCGCACGGCGGCAAGCGAACCGATATCTCCGTGTATGGCCAGGAGTTCACCGATACGACGTGGAAGCTGGCCAAGATGAACCTTGCGCTGCGAGGCATCGAGGCGGACCTCGGTGACCGTTCGGCCGACACGTTCGGAAGCGATCTGCATCCCGACCTTCGCGCTGACTTCGTCATCGCCAACCCGCCCTTCAACGTCAGCAACTGGTGGGATGCCAAGCTGCAGGATGATCCGCGTTGGAAGTACGGCACGCCTCCTGAGGGGAACGCCAACTTCGCGTGGGTACAGCATTTCGTCCACCATCTTTCACCGCGGGGGACCGCCGGATTCGTCTTGGCCAACGGTGCGCTCTCGTCGAACAAGAGTGGCGAAGGCGAGATACGCCGCAAGCTGATCGAGGCAGACCTAGTTGACTGCGTCGTAGCGATGCCGGAGAAGCTCTTCTTCAATACCGGCATCCCTGTGAGCCTGTGGTTTGTGTCGAAGGACCGGCACGGCAACGGACATCGGCGTCGCGAGGGCGAGGTGCTGTTCATTCATGCCCGCAAGCTCGGTCGGATGGAGTCGCGCAGACTCCGAGTACTTGACGATGAGGACATCGCGAGGATTGCCGACACATACCACTCCTGGCGCAATGTCGACGGGGGGTTCGAAGGCGTTGCCGGGTTTGCGCGCGCCGCCTCGGTAGACGAGATCGCCGAGCACGGCTTCGCGCTAACGCCTGGTCGGTACGTGGGGGCAGAAGAAGCAGAACTGGACAGCGAAGACCTGAGCGCGAAAGTGGAGCGGTTGGCGAGCGAACTGCTTGCCGAATTTGAGCGCAGCCGGGCACTGGAGACTGAGATCCAGAAGTCGTTCAAGGGGCTTCGGGCATGAGCGCGCCGACTCTGGGTGACTGCTGCCTGGCGATCGTAGATTGCGAGCACAAGACTGCACCCATCGACGAGTATGGACATCATTTCGCGGTTGGCACCCCTGCGATGCGCAGAAACCGAATTGACTACGCCGAGGCGCGACGCATCTCCGAGGACACGTTCCGCTCCTGGACGAGACGACTTGCGCCACAGCTCGGCGACTTGCTGCTAGCGCGAGAAGCGCCCGTCGGCCCGGTGGTCCGGATCCCAATAACTCTCAATGTGGCGCCTGGACAGCGCACAGTCCTCCTCCGGCCGAATCCCGATGTCGTGGACGCTGACTACCTCTACTACTTAATGATCTCGCCAGAGGTCCAGCGACGGTTGCTGGTCAAGGCTGAGGGCTCCACGGTCGCCCACCTGAACGTCGCTGATGTCCGGAGTCTTGTTCTTCCTGGACTGCCAGGAATAGAGGAGCAACGGCGGATCGCACGCGTCCTTCGTCTGCTGGATGACAAGATCGAGTCGGCCGAGCGGATCAGTCGTTTGGCCGAGGATCTCGCGCAGACGTACTTCCAGAGCTGGTTTGTGGACTACGAGCCATGGGGTGGGGCGCAGCCCAGCGACTGGGCCGAGGGTTCGTTGCGCGACGTTCTCGACCTTGTGAAGAAGTCGACGAGGCCGGGAAACAAACCCGAGCGGCCATATCTGCCGATTGATTGCCTGCCCATGCGATCCCTTGGCGTGAATGACTTCCGCCCAAACGAGGAGGCGCAGAGTAGCCTCTCGCTCTTCGACACCGACGACATCCTGATCGGTGCAATGCGTGTGTACTTCCATCGCGTATCTATTGCGCCATTTGATGGCATCACGCGCACGACTTGTTTCGTCCTGAGGCCGAAGGTGCGTGCCTATCTGGGGTTTGCGCTGCTTCTCTGCAATCAGCCGAGCACGATTGACTTCGCGGATGCCAGCTCGAAGGGTTCCACGATGCCGTACGCAGTCTGGGATGGCGGGCTCGCAGAGTTGAAGATCCTCGTACCGCCCGTCGCTGTGGTTGAGCAGTTCCAGGAGTTGGTTGCTCCACTGATCGAGCGTGTGCGGGACGGGTTGTTTGAGATTCGAAAGTTGCATGACGTCCGCGACGAGATACTCCCGTCTCTGATTGCGGGCGTTCTCGAGGCAACTGAGTTGGAGGAGTCTGTCGCATGACCGCCTTCAACGAAGCCACAATCGAGGACGCAGCGCTCGACTACCTCCGTGCGATTGGCTACAGCACTTCCTTCGGGCCGAACCTCGCACCGGACGGAACGCAGCCTGAGCGCGCCAACTTCGAGCAGGTCTACCTCTACGACCGGATGCGCGAGGCTGCGCTCAGGATCAACCCTGATCACCGTGACCTGGTCGACGAGGCAGTCAAGCGACTGGAGCGTGCTGAGAGCCAGAGCGAGGCCGCTGAGAACGCTCGTGTCCACACGCTCCTGATCCACGGCGTCCCGGTCGAGTACCGCGACGACAGCGGTTCCGTGCGGACGACGAGCGTCCGGCTCGTCGATTTCGACAACCCGAACAACAACGACTGGCTCGCGGTCAACCAGTTCACGATAATCGGCAACAAGAACCGCCGACCTGACGTGCTTGTGTTCGTCAACGGAATCCCGCTCGGTCTGCTGGAGCTGAAGAACCTCGCCGACGAGCACGCCACGCTGAAGACCGCCTGGAACCAGGTGCAGACCTACCGCCAGGACATCCCGGCTGTATTCGTCCCCAATGCCGTGACCGTAATCAGTGACGGGATCAGCGCCGCGATGAGTTCGTTCACGGGAGGGTTTGAGCACTACGCGCCGTGGAAGACGATCGACGGGCGCGATGTCGTGTCGGGAGTTCCCGCGCTGGAAGTGTTGATCAAGGGGGTCTTTGAGCCCTCGCGACTCCTCGACATCATCAAGAACTTCATCGTGTTCTCCGACGAGTCCAAGGGCCTCGTCAAGCGCGTTGCGAAGTACCACCAGTACTGGGCCGTTAACGCCGCCGTCGAGTCGACCGTGGATGCAGCCGGCCCTGATGGCGACCGCCGTGGTGGTGTCGTCTGGCATACGCAGGGCAGCGGCAAGTCGATCGAGATGCTGCTCTACGCAGCCAAGATCATGCGCGACCCGCGGATGAGTAACCCGACATTGGTGTTCCTGACTGATCGCAACGACCTGGACGATCAGCTCTTCGGCGAGGTGTTCGCACCCGCGGAGATCCTGCCTGAGAAGCCGGTGCAGGCCGAATCCCGCTCTGATCTGCGAGCCTTGCTGCGGCGGGCTTCTGGCGGAATCATCTTTACGACGCTGCAGAAGTTCGGACCCGAGCAGGGCGACGACGGGAACCCGATCCTGACCGATCGACGCAACGTTGTCGTGGTAGCCGACGAAGCGCACCGCTCGCAGTACGGCTTCGCTGAGACTCTGGACCGGGAGGGACGACTTAAGGCCGGCCTCGCCAAGCACATGCGCGACGCGCTTCCTGGCGCGACGTTCCTCGGATTTACAGGCACACCGATCGAGTCGAACGACAAGTCGACTAGGGCTGTGTTTGGTGACTACATCGACGTATACGACCTGACCCGGGCGGTCGAGGATGGGGCCACCGTCAAGATCTTCTACGAGTCCCGCCTCGCCAAGGTCGAGCTGTCAATTGAGGACTACGCGACCCTCGACGAAATGGCCGACGAGATCACCGAGAAAGTCGAGGAGGACGCGGCGATCAAGGCGAAGTCCAAGTGGGCACGCTTGGAGGCCATCGTTGGTGCCGAAGAACGGCTCGATCTCATCGCAGGCGACATCGTCGAGCACTGGGAGAAGCGTCGCGAAGCCATGATCGGTAAGGCCATGGTTGTCGCGATGTCTCGACGCATTGCCGTACGCCTCTACGAGAAGATCGTGGCGCTCCGACCCAACTGGCACGACGACGATCCAACCAGAGGCAAGATCAAGGTCGTCATGACCGGATCAGCGGCCGACCCGGCGGAGTTCCAGCCCCACATCTACTCCAAGGATGCGCGCAAGGACCTCAAGGCTCGGGCCAAGAATCCTGACGACGAACTCGAATTGGTCATCGTCCGCGACATGTGGCTGACCGGATTCGATGCCCCGTCCTTGCACACCATGTACATCGACAAGACCATGCAGGGGGCGGGCCTCATGCAGGCCATCGCCCGGGTCAATCGCACCTTCCGCGACAAGCCCGGTGGCCTCATCGTCGACTACATCGGCGTCTTCTCGAACCTGCAGAAGGCCCTCGTCGAATACTCGCCAAGCGACCGCGACCAGGCAGGCGTCCCCATCGAAGAACTGGTCGACGCCATGCTGGAGAAGCACGACATCATTCGTGGGCTCCTGCACGGCTGTGAGTACAACTCTCGTCCTGACCTGCCCGCGGGTCAGCGCCTTGCGGAGCACGCTAAGGTGCTCGACTTCGTGATGGCCGATCCGGACCGGAACGAGCGATTCCTCGACCAGGTCCTGGCCCTCGCCAAGGCTTATGCCTTGTGTGGTTCGCGCGATGAGGCGGCGACCATCCGCGACGACGCGCGACTGTATGCCGATGTGCGCGCTGCCATCCTCAAGATCCAGAACCCTGACTCTGGCCACGGGGGTTCTGGTGCGGTCGAAATCGAAACCGCCATCGGGCAACTTGTCAATGAGGCGGTCGCGGCCGATGAGGTCGTCGACATCTACAAACTGGCTGGCGTCGATACCCCGGACCTGTCCATCCTCAGCGATGACTTCCTCGATTCGCTCGCACACAAGGACAAGCCCAACCTCCAAATGGGGCTGCTCCGCCGCCTTATCAACGACCAGATCCGCACCGTCTCACGCACCAATGTCGTCCAGAGTCGTAAGTTCTCCGAGCAGCTCGAAGAGGCAATCTTCAAGTACACCAACCGATCGCTGACGACGGCCGAGATCATCGCCGAACTCGTCCAACTGGCGAAAGAGATGCGCGACCAGGGGAACAGGCACACCCAACTCGGCTTGAGCGTTGCCGAAGCAGCGTTCTACGACGCCATCGTCCAAAACGATGCGGCGGTACTGCAGATGGGCGACGAGACTCTCAAGAGGATCTCGGTCGATCTCGTGTGGTCCATCCGAAGCAGCGCCACCATCGACTGGCAGTTCAAGGAATCGGTGCGGGCGGCAATGCGGGCCAAGGTTCGGCGATTGCTCGCGAAGTACGATTACCCGCCTGACCTTGAGGAGAAGGCGGTCGAGTTGGTCTTGGAGCAGGCGGAACTCCTGGCCGGCAGTGAGGTGCTGGGGTGAACGGACTCGAGTCGCAGCTTGCTGGGTGGACCGGACCTTCGAGCAGCACCGAGCAGGACAAGCAGGAGCGCACGGAGCGGATGATCCGTGACGCGGTTCGGGACCATCCAGGATTTTCCGGCTGCTCGTTGAAGGTCTATGCCAAGGGTTCGTATGCAAACAACACCAATGTGCGAGCCGACAGTGATGTGGACATCGCGGTTCAGTGCACCAACGTCATGTACTGGGAGGAAGCGATCCCAGGCGTCAAGCCGGACGGGCCGCCCTATGAGGGGCCGTGGACGCCGGAGAAACTGCGTGCCGAGTTGGGTGTCGCGCTGGCGGCGAAGTTCCCGGGTCAGGTCGACGCCTCCGGCTCAACCGCATTTACGATCACGTCGAGTACGGCGCGCGTGGATGCAGACGTCGTTCCGTGCTTTGACTACCGTTACTACTTCAGTTCGGGCGGCTATCGAGACGGCTCCAAGGTGTTCCAGCGAACCGGTGGCTCGATCGAGAACTATCCAGATCAGCAACTGTCGAAAGGCAATGCAAAGAACACTCGGACGAACCTGCGCTACAAGAGGGCTGTTCGGATAATGAAGCGCCTGGAGAACGCCATGGTCTCGGCTGGAGCCCACCGCGAGGTCCCGTCGTTCTTGGTGGAGTGCCTCATCTACAACGTTCCTGACGAGGTTCTCACGCGCACATCCTGGACCGAGGTTGTGCGGGGAATCCTCGGATACCTCTACAACGAGTTGGAGGGCGTCGAGCCGGCTGATGGCAGTGCCCGATGGCTCGAAGTCAACGAGTGCAAGTACCTCTTCCACCACCGCCAGAACTGGACTAGATCAGACGTGCGGGACTTCGCACTCGCCGGATGGCAGTACCTGGGGTACGGCACATGAGGTCCGCTGTATGGGTCAAGGTTGTCGCCGCGATAGTCCTGATCGTCTTCTCAATCGGCACATTTGTCACGAGCGGTCAGCTCGACGTGACGTGGCTCCAGTACTTTTCGGCAGCGGTGTTCGTGGCGACCGGCGTCCTAACTCTCTGGGAGCTATTCCTGTGGCGCCTTCCCCCCAGTCAGACGATCCCCGGGACCCCAATAAGCCTGAGGGGAACTTGGCAGGGCGAGGCAATCACCCTCTGGCTTGACCCGGACACGAGTGCCCAGGTCCCCCCAGTTCGGGTCTACCTGGTGGTTCGGCAGACCGCTACGGACGTGACCGTGACGCTACTGACGGCCGAGTCAACATCGAAATCCACCCTCGCCAGGGTCTCGCCACGCGAGGGGACCTCGGTCCTTGAGTACCTCTACTTCAACCGGCCCAGAGCAGCAGTCCAGCATCGGAGCAGGACCCACTACGGAGCAACGACTCTAGATGTGGCCGGAAGTCCCGCCCACCGAATGACAGGCTCGTACTGGACGGATCGCGATACCAGGGGCGAACTCCGGTTCGATACAAGGAACCCCAAGTTGCTGGCCGACGACTTCGACGAGGCCACGGCAGGATTCGCGAATGACACATTCTTGTTGACTGGCGACGATTCATGAGCTCCTGAACGCGCGTCCACCCACCTACACCCCAACCAGACGTCAGACACCCCCGACCCTCACGAGGGCGGTGGTGTCCAGATGGAGTCGCCCGTGTCGTTTCCTGACAGTGTCGGACGTAGGTCATAGAGTCCAACCTGACACCACACGCACCGGGCGAGGGGAGAGTGCAGGCATGGCACGAGTCGGCTACACCCGCGTCAGTTCCGAGGCGCAGAACCTCGACCGGCAACTCGACGGCATTGCCGTGGACAAGGTGTTCGCCGATAAGGTCTCCGGCAAGAACACCCAACGACCGAAACTCGACGAGCTGCTCGACTACGTCCGCGACGGCGACACCGTCGTCGTGCACTCCATGGATCGCCTGGCCCGCAACCTCGATGACCTACGCCAACTGGTCCGTACCCTCACCGGTCGCGGTGTGCGCGTGGAGTTCGTCAAAGAGAACCTGACCTTCACCGGCGACGACTCACCCATGGCCACCCTGCTCCTGTCGATCATGGGGTCCTTCGCCGAGTTCGAGCGAGCCCTCATCCGCGAACGCCAGATGGAAGGTATCGCCCAGGCCAAGAAGCGCGGCGTCTACACCGGCCGCAAGAAGGCCCTCACCGAGGAACAGGTCATCGACATCCGCGATCGCATCACCGCCGGCGAAACCAAAGCCGCCCTCGCCCGCGAGTACGGCGTCAGCCGGGAAACCCTGTACCAGCACCTGCGAGGCAACTGAACGCGGCTGAGGCCGTCTCAGAGCCCGTCACGGAGGCGAATCGGTTCTGGACACGGATTTCCGACGCTTCTTCTGCGCTCAGAGCGCCTCAGAGGTTCCGGACGTACCGAAACGGTCGTTAGCGGACGGGCATACAACTCCGGGGGTGACCGCGATCGCGGTTGCCGCGGTGTTTCGATCCCTCGCTTCTAGAGATCAGCATCAGGCTGTTGGGCAGGCTCTCGGAGATCGTCGGGTTCGAACTGTGCTGAGTCTTCATCCGCGTAGCCCTGGTCGATGTCGCGCTGGACAGCCTTCCCGATCGCTTTCTCGACGAGTTGGCACAGGGATTCCCTTCGTGCCGCGAAGTAGGCGGTGAAAGCATCATCGCGAAGATGCTGGGCCGAGATGTGGTGGTTGGCGAGTAGTTCGTCGAGCCGGCTGGCTGGGATCTGCGCTCGATCTTCGATGAGGGTGAGGTAGGAGGATGGCGCGACTCCGCCGATCGTTCGGTTGGTCCGTGCACTGATGGTGGTCTTGTTGACGATGCTCTCGCGCTGCTCGTCCTCGATGGCGTGGTCATTGCACCACTTCTGCGGGAAGACGTGGTGAATGTCCACGGCAAGATCGATGTATTGGACCTTATCGAGGGCTTTGTCCTCCATCCAGTCCCGTGCTCCGCTGGCCAGGATCAGCGCAGCGATGCCCTTGTACGCCGCCGCGTTGCGGGTCCGCAGCGAGTGCAGGCGCGACTCAGTGAAGTTGGCATCGGACACTGTGCGGGGTGTGGCTTGGGAGTCGTCCTTCACCCAGGCCGGGACCATCTCGATGTCGCGAGCGAAGCGGGTTTCGATGGCTGATCCGTAGAGTTCGCCCAGCACGCCACACCAGTACCAGCGCACGAGGCGGTCACTGGCAGCGATGAGGTCTGCGTCCTTTCCCAGCACCACCTTGATGGCCGCCAACGGAACGAGTTGCTTGGGGTAAGGGATGTCGCGTTGGGCGAAGATGTGGCGGTCCGCCAAGAACGTCGCCGCCCATATGAAGGCCTCGCGTAGCGGGTCTCGCCACTGGAGGTAGTCGGCCAGCGTCAACTTCAGCACATCCTCACGCTTGGCCGAGATTGCTGGCGGCCGGCCAGATGTGTCAGCCATGTTGCGTTGGCGGGTGGTGAGCATGGTCACTGCTTGAAGGAAGTCGGTGTTCTCCACCGCGCCGAGCACGGGATACCCAGACCACCTCGCTCGGGTGTCTTGCCAGTCATCGTTGAGGCGGAAATCCTCGCCAGTAGCTTGGTAGTGGTCGGCGTCTCCAGCGAAGACGGCAGTTAGGAGCTCGAAGACGTTCAGCGGAAGGCCGCCGATGTTCACCTTCTCGAAGACGGTGGCCACAGCCGCCTTGTCGGTGTTTTCGTCCAACACGATCGCCGGGATGTCGTAGGTGGCAGCGGGCTTGATGAACTTCTCGTGGAACTCTTTGCCGGTGGGGAGGCTGTCCTGGTCGAGATCGAGGATCCAGGTCATGTAGTCGCCGTACAGCAGGTGCAGTGGGAAGTAGCCCTGTTCCCGTTGTTTGCCAGGATCGCTGATGTCCAGGACGACATCCTTTCCGAAGTTGGAGCGGACTACGCCGTCGGACGGAACGGAGATCACCGCCTCATCCACCCGTCCCTGACCTGCGAGCGCCGTTTCCATGTGCACTAGGTACTTACGGTTGAGCAACTTGCCGCGACTGTCCTTTGTGGCCACCACGCCCTCGCCGCTGAGGGCCTGGGTCAACGAGGTCAACCGTTGTTGGCCGTCAAGAAGAAGGAACTTGGCTTCGACACTGTCGGCCAAGTCGACCCCTTCGATGGCACGCGGCTTGAACCGCACTTGCGTGTTGCCGGTCTTCAGCAACATGACGGCACCCAGCGGGTGCCCTCGCAGCACGGTAACGATGAGTTGCCGGATGCGCTCGTCCTCCCACTTGTAGCCCCGTTGGAAGTCAGGCAGCTGAATCTCCCCAGAACGGGTCCAGGTGAGGTACTCACCCAGTTCATACATGGGTGTCAGGAACCCCATGCATCCTCCCTTCCTAGGTCTGCAGGCGCGGAGACATCATCCCGCAAGTGAGACCGCATTTGCCGAATCAAGCGGCGCGGCCTCCCGATTCCAAGATCCTTCAGAATGTCGTCGTTGGGGTCTGCCCGAGCTCCGACCATTCCGGTCCGAATGCGACGGCGTGGCTAGGTCGGTGTCAACAGGCAGGGGCACGTTGCCCTGGGCTTCCACCCGGCAGCCATCCGCGTGGGTTCTGCGGGACTCCGTGGATGCGGATTTCGAGGTGGAGGTGGGGTCCGGTGGTGGTGCCGGTGTCGCCGACGTAGCCGAGGACGTCGCCTTGGCGGATGGGGCCTGGTCCGCGGGCGAAGC
>RRZU010453299.1_pt1 | contig 14560 bp, 9 predicted proteins | sample 2165561 | NCBI WGS metagenome assembly RRZU01 (sample SAMN10456909, study PRJNA506462) | wastewater metagenome | isolation source: wastewater sludge | place: USA: Moscow, Idaho
CATCAGCCGTGCCAACTCTCAAGTACGCTTTCCCGCCAATTTTCAGCTGGTAGCAGCGATGAATCCCTGCCCCTGTTGTAAGAGTACCTAATAAAATATAATTACACCAAATAAATGATAACACTAGAGAATATATGATGAACTACTTTGCACGAGAGAATACTAATTTAGCGAGAATTGACTATAAAAACTCTTACAAGATTGATAATGAAATTGAAAGATTAAAAGAGCAAAGCAAATCTAACTATTTTTATAATGAAGAGCATGAGTACGCAGTAATATGGTACGGTAGAGAACTTAAAACTAGAAACAATGCGGATGACGCAATTGTCTATGTTGACGTTGAACTCGTAAATCTAACTGAGCCTACTTATATTCTCAAGGAAAAAGAGTATGACGCTTATATTACCATCGAAGTAGCTATCAATTACTTGCACAAACTTCCCATTGGTAGTATTTGGAAAAACGGTAGGTCAAAACAACGTTTTGATTTACCAGTTTATCGAAACATTGAAGTTACTGCCAATAATTATGAAATCTGCTCTATAGCAAAAGCTACAAATTACGAAAAGCGTAAACAACAGAATAATCTAGAACCTAACAAACCAGAAGTATTTTTACCTTTTGTTTATTCTGATTATTATGAAAGAATTTACAAGTTTGATAGAAATCAGTTAATTGTCATAAACCACAACAATCAAAGATACGTTATTCATCCCATTTTATTATTTATTACCCATTATGGTTATTCAATGGATATCAAACGTATTATTGCTAAATATCCACGTCATACTGTCCAAGAAAAGTTAATCCCTGCTAATGCTCAATTAAATAGATTAGCTAGACAGCAAGGATACAATGATTATGTAATCATACCAAAAGGTATGACCCAGAGAGACGCTGTGTTTTTGCACCATTATAAGTTTGATAGTGAAGTGCAGACTAAGGTAAATAGATTAGTCGATGCTATATATATTGCTAAAAAAGATAACACTAGAAACGTAAGAGTAGAATTTTGGTATTTACCCACTACGTTAAATCTTAGAGGCATAAGAATTGGTGATGCGATATTCTGCACTGCCATTACTGGTATTAGCGAGCCTGCTGGCGAGCCTATCAATCTATTATGCCGACCCAAAAGATATATAAATCCTGATAATGAGAATGAAGCAGATTTCACTAGAGTTATACCCTTTACACCACCACAGAATATTGAGGATTTAGAATTAGATTTTGTCCGTGATCCAGTGAATAACATTGCTGTACAAATTTTAAAAGAGCGGTTAGAACGCATTGGCGAACTTCGAGGATTGAATAGAGTTCAATTAGAACAAGAAGTTCAACCAGCTAATGCTCAATATATACCCCATCCTTTAGCTGAACAAGCTGGTATAGGTGATTTGCGTGGTAGGGCTGGCGAGACTGCCTTAGCAAGATGCTTTTTTGAAGTGGACGTAGCACATAATGATGATAGATTTGACAAAGTTTGGAAACACGCTAAAGAGTATGCTAATAGCAAAGGTGCAGTTGCTAACTGGTTTACTTATGAACGAACATTCCAAACAGATGATAATTATTTTGTGATGTCACTAAGGAATTTTCACAACCCTGCTTATGGTAAAGAGTTGCCTGAAAATGTTCTTGTTATTGCGATTACCATTAATAATGTGAATTATTATATACTTGAGTTTGGTAAGGTTTTGCAAGATGGTAAGACAAAGGAATTTAGGGGTATTGCATATAGAGCGGATAATAATGAGGACTTTCTTTACAGCAGGAATGGTTTGCTTGATTTATTAGCAAGCGTTGTGGATCAAAATGGTCTTTTGCCCTATGATTTTACTGATAGATACCAAGGTAAGCTTGCTCTGTTTTTGCACAAAGATAATGGTGGTAATTGGGTAAAAAATGGAATTGAGAAGGTACTAGTAAGTAAAAGGGAAATAGTTTAATTTCAATGCTATATGAATTTTATTGTAAATTCCCATTTCTATAAACTTAGTCATGAAAATATCAGAGAAAGAGCTATAAAATGAATAAATCTACGAAAGACCCCTTCAAAGTTCATATCAACTTCTTCCCAAATCCTTATATATCACAAATTGATAATCTGCTACCTGTTTTATCAGAAAGATTTAATAAATTTTCACAACTTATTGCATATAATTTAGACGCTAGAGAATGCTTAATAGAATTAAAGTTGGCTTTTGAAAATATAATAGAAATATTTAATAAGAATTTTAATTATAATGAGTTCTACAATGCTCAATATTCGCCTCAAAGACATTTTATTGAGAAAGTAGTGGAGTTGCTTAAAATCACTGTTAAGATAGTTGATGATCTGGGAAATGTAGAATTATTAGATCAAAGAAAGGACTTTATCTTAATACTTGAAAGATTACTATCTTATCATTTTATAAAGGAATTACAGAATCGGAAAGAAGATATTTACTTTTATTTTTGGGCAAGAGTGAATGACTTAATTTGTCAAGACAATGCTAGTAACTATTATGGTGAAAACAGTCTAATAGACATAAACGTGATCTTAAATTATTACAAAGAAAACAATATACACTTAGGTAAGCTATTAATTAAAAAGGCTCGAGAAATCGGCTATTCTAATTATTCTTCTAATTGTTTAAACTTAACAAATCCCCTAAATGAACCTAATATCAGGATAGCAATATCTCTAATTGAATACTTAATTAACAATAGCCAAAGTAAAGCGGATGATGATATATATCAAAAATTAAGAGTAATAGGTTTTAATTTAGAATAATATTTATAAATATAATTTAATTGCAAATCATAAAAGTTTTAAGGAAAAATAAAATGAGTAACAGAGTATCTCGAAAAGAATCTGAGGAAGTTGCACAAAGAATTTTAGAGTCTATTGATGATATAAAAAATTCTGTTCCATCAATTTTAAAAAAATCATTTTATTTTAAAAGTCGTAAATCTGTAGAGATTGCTGAAAGAATAATTAAAGCTTTATCAGAAGAAGAAGCACATGTTCTAGACCCCTTTTTAGGTGGAGGCTCGTTTTTGATAGCTTCACTTGATGCGGATAGATATATTGAAGGAATTGAACTTGATAATTACACTTTTTTTGCTTTGGAAATGCAGTTTAGCAATTATAATTATGACATATTTATCAACTACTTCAACATCATTAAAGAAAACATTAAAGACAAAATATTATATCTGTATAGAACAAAATGCTGTGATATAGATAACTATATTTCTAAACTATTTTTTGACCCTGAAAATTCTGAGTATTTTAACCCTATTGAGAACAGAGATACTAAAGGTGGAAATATTCATCTGTTAGAGAAATGCCCTAGTTGTGGTAAAACAAGGAAATCTTTTGATGAATATGACTCAAAGGTTTTAAAGGAATCTGAAAAACTTGATGTTAAAAATTTCCCACAAGCAAGAATGCTAGAAAATAGCAGAATCAATATTACAGCTACCACAGGTGCAGACCGTTATGCAAACCGTTTTACCCCACGAAATCAATATGCTTTACTACAAATACAAAAAGAAATTTCTAACCTACCACAAAGTATTGAAAAAAATATGCTCCAGCACATTTTAGTTACCATCTTAGCTAGAGCGAAAGTGGTGATGTATGGCAGTGGTACTGATAATCTATATCATATTATTGTCAATCAAGCACAAGACGAAAATGTATGGTCATTATTTGAAAATAAGTGTAAAGATTTTATAAAGTTCAAAAAAGAATATAAAGATTATCTTGTTGATAACGTTACTAATAACAATAAATTTAGCATAAAACAAGGTGATTATTATAGCCATTTAAAAAACATTAGAGAAAAGTATGACTTAATTTTTAGTGACTTTCCTTATACAGACCAAGTACCATATCTTGAAAGAAACCAACTCTTTAGAATTTGGTTGGAAACCTTTATGGATAAGCAACGATTTAAGTTAAACGCTGAAATGCTTGATCAAGAAATTGTAGTCACTAATGCAGTTACTCGCCCTAATAAGAGTTCTCATAAGAACTATTACAATGACTTAGATAAAATGTTTGCAACTTTGTCACAGGTTCTCAAGACAGAGGCGTATGCAGTATTTGTTATCAAACTTGGCGAAGAAAAGTATTTCCAAGTTTATGCAGAGATTATTAATTTAGCTAAGAAAAATGGCTTAGAATTCATTACAAGAATTGGACTGGAAAAGAATGATCCGACCTTAAGAAAGCAGTCTGCGTATAAACGAACGTTAATGAAGGAACAGGTTGTTGTATTTAAGAAAATTGACTTAGAAGAATCATATTTATTCATTGGTAATGAGAATTATGAAGATAAAGTTATTGAATGGACTTACAACGAGATAAAAGAAGGTCAATCAAAAAATTTAACTCAGGCAGTAAATCTTGTTAAAAATAATATTACTTTGGCAGGTCATATTTCTACTGCAAGTGATTTGGAAAAAATTAAAAATATAATAGAAAAAAACTTTGTTGTTGAGAACAGTATGGTTTATATGAATACAGACAAGCTTTATTTATCAGTAGAAGATAACGAAACTCTCTTCATGAAGCTTTATAATTTCTTACCAATATATATTAAAGCGCTTTTAGACGAACAAGGTAGCTTTGTTCTAGAAGATCTCTATTTAAAACTAACAAGCATCTTATGTGAATCTGATAATGCAACTGTTATGCAAATTCTAGAGGATGAACGTCATGTCAGTCAAATCGAGAATATATTGAATGTATATTGTGATGTTGTTAATGAACATTATGTTGTAAAACAAGTTATTAACGAGATACAAGAAGGTAAGAAAGACATTTCTGTTATGACAGGTACAGAGTTTGAATTGCTAATAGAAAAAATTTTGATTAAAGAAGGTTTTTTTAATACTGTAGTTAAAGGCGGTGCTGGTGATAGAGGCGTTGATATTACAGCAAGCAAAATGGAAAATAACTTGGATAAAGGAGTCTATTTTATCCAATGTAAACGTTGGACAGCAAATGTTGGGTCACAACCTATGCAACGTCTTTTTTCTGAGAGAGAATACCATAAAGCACAAGGAGCTATATGCGTTACGAGCTCTGATTTTACTTCTGAAGGAATTGCAGTCGCTAACCAACACAACATACAAATGTGGGATGGTAGGAAAGTCTTATCTCTGTTGAATAAATACTTTCCTGATCAATATTACAACGCTTGGTTAATCGGAAAATAAGAAAAAATAATCCGCTTATTTATTGAGAATAAGCGGATACTTTTTATGCTTTTTTTATTGACCATTTAGCTGTTTTAGCATTCCAATACAAATTTTTTTCAAATATATCAACTAACGATTTATACTTTTTTGCTAAAGTTTTTAGCCATCCATTTTGGATCAATACCGTCATTAAGCCTGTATCATATAATTCAGGTGTACTTAATTCACCTTTAACACTTAGCATGTGTTCAGCTTCTGCAATAATATTTTTTTCTATAACTTCAATAGACTCCTTGCCTTGCGAAAAGTTAATGGATTTTTTCTTGTTGTTGAAAAATAAAATAGAATCACCGTTCAATGATTTTTTTGGACTAATTATATTTTTAAGAGTCATACTTTTTTTGATATGGGTTTGCCCAATAAATTCAAAACCTGAACGATATAATAAGTCTATTAGTTTATCCCAGACACTTAAGTCACTATCATGAAAATATAAGCACAGTAACTTATCTTGCTTTAACTTATGTCCGCACATTACAAAAACCTCTTCTAATGATTTATAATATTCATCTTTGGTTTTACCTCTATCTTTAGCGGAAGACACAACAATTTCATCTTTCAGATTATAGTCTAAACCCACAATAGGTTTATATAATTGCATATATTCAGAGTATAAGACCTGCTCAAGATAGGGTGGGTCTGTAATGACTAAATCCACGCTTTCATCAGGTAAGTCCTCGTTGCTAATGTTTTGGCTACCCTTTTGAAAAAGCAAAGCATGATTTGATTCTAAATTTTCAAAATTAGTTGCTAAGCCACTCCTCTTGTATTGATTAACAATAATTTTATGTGCTGATATAAACTTTTTAATTTTACCTTGCATTAAGGTAAAAACATTCTTTTCAACGCAATCTTGCTTGGGAATCCATAGTAACCATTGAGAGTTTGAACGTAAATCCGTAATTTTACATTGGTGAAGCATTGAGTTAATAATATATTTTACTAGATTTTTGGTACTATCATTATACGATTTGCTAAGTTCTAAAATAGTATCAAGAGCCTTTAGATTTCTATTGGTAAAAATATCTGCAATAGTATCATTATCCATTACCGCAATTTTAGAGTTTTTTAGAAGATTATATGTAGGATCAACGTGTGTATAGTTGTAAGTAGCATACATAATAGATTTTATTTCACTAAATATAGCTTCATCGATGACTATTTTATTGCCACAATTACAGGATATATTGATTTGATTAATAATTATATTATTTGAATTTCTAATAGGCTTATCAAAAATTACTTTATCAATTAAAGCCTTACTATGACATTTATTGCAAGTAATCTCGTACAACGATTGAAAGTCATCAAGTTTATCAGAGAATTCACTCAATTCTCTAATCGCCTGAGCATTCTTTGCATCAGTTAAGATGGTTTTTGTAATAAATAATGGCATTTCATTTATATCACAGCCAATAGCCTTTCTATCTATACCATTTTTTACCGACTCTAATACACTTACCCCTGAGCCTAAAAATGGATCGAATATTATCTCATCTTTTTTAGTCAATTTTTCTATTAAATAATCAGTAATGTTAAACGCTTTCTGCGACCAATATAAATGGGTGTTATAAATAGGATTTTTATTTGTTGGTCGAATCTGTGCTATTTCTTGATTAATTTTAGCAATATCAACATGATCGTTCAGCACACATGTACAGATAATTAAATATTCTACAACTAGCTTTGCTTCACTATTTCTGTGATTAGCATGACTATAATCTTTTTTTTCTATCTTAACATTTCTTGTTCCATATATTTCAGAACAAATATCTATTAACTCATGAATAGAAACAGTATAGCGAGTGGTCTGTTGCTGTTCAATATTTCTAGGATACGCATAAGATATTACCAAAGCTTTCCCATAATTTTTGGATATATGAATGAGATTAGTTAGTTGTTTTTTTGCACTACCTTTCTGACTCAAAGGTGACTGAAATCTACCTTCTGTGTATAAGCCCTTAGTGTAACCCTTATTTGTTTTGGTTAGTTCAGGAAAGTCATATTTGGCTGCAATATTTAATAAATGGTAATATCTTGAATACTGCATGTCAGTATAAGGTGGGTCAGCGTAAATTACATCTATTTCTTTCAAAAGATTTTCGTTTAGCAATAATTCGTCTAATGGTTGATTATAAACCTTATGTTCTTTTATAGGTTTATCATTAGATTTAATATTAATCACTTCATTAAATTTTCTTAGAAAAAAATCTTTAACGCTTTTTGCTCTTGTATTAAAACCACGAATAGCATTGTTATGAAAACTTAAAGGTTGAGCCATGTGTCCATCTCGAGAATAGACGGTCTCTTTCATTGCATAAAATAGACAAGCAAACAAAGTGTCTCGAAAATCGACGTCTTCAGAATGAATTGCCTTAACAATAGCATCTATTTCAATTGATTGTTGGATACCAAAATAACTACCCGAATAATAACGAGTAAACAAATTATATCCCTTAGCTTCTCTCATGCTTGAGGGATTGAATTTACTTGGATTATTCCATACAGTTTCAAAATTTTCATATAAATCAATGATGTTGGTCTTATTTTTATTATTTAAGTAAAGTTTTTCTTTTTTTAAAGCAGATTCTAATGACTCTTTCTTGATGATATCTTTACACGCATCATCAACTCGTTTCATAAAGGATTTAATATCAAAATTTTTAAGAAGATAAGAAGTAGATAGGCTTTTGCTAATAATGGCAGCATAAAGCTCTACATCGTTTGATACTACATCATATTTATCAAGCAAGGCACTAGAAACAGCGTTAGAACCCGAAAAAATGTCTAGTATTTTACCATCGTTTATTTTTAACGAGTCTATACTATTAACAATAAAGCCAATGATATTGTTTTTACTCCCTTGATAATTTAAAAAACCAATATTTTCCATAGATACCGCCCAATTATAAATTAGGGTTATGATATCATTTGTAGAGATATGAGACAATATATTATGCTTTTTTGTCAGTTTTATTTATCATCGTAATTACAAATTAAAACATTACAGAAATAATAAAGATAAAATTAATAAGCTAGAGTCAATTTTAGATTAAGATAAATTTATAACTCAGTGATAATATTTTCATTTTAAGAGAATAGTTCAAAGATTAAAGGATTGATGAAAGAGCTTGAAATTAATCTATTATTTTAATAAAGGAGATTAACTAAGTTAATCTCCTTTATTTTTGAATAATAATTGTTCAAATTTAGGTATATGAAACACAATATCTTGGTGTTTTACAATCATAAGTTCAGGATTTTCATTACAATCTAGGATATTTATTTCACTTAATTTTTTAAGATGAATATCATGCCGATGAAAATATTTTAAAGCATAATCAATCCACGCCAGCCTTTGCTTATCATTCAAAGGCTTAGGTAGCATAACCAACTCAATAAAGGCTTTTTCGCAAGCCTTTCTATCTATATCATCTATCTGATCATAACCTTTATTGGCAATGACAGGTTTCTTTTTAGGTGGACATTTGCAAATCAAATGAGTACCAAAGTTTTCGTTCAAAAATTTACAGAAAATGCTCAATTGAGGAGCAGCACCGCCTTTATGTTTCAAATAGGCATCTATTTGCTCTTGAGAGAGCGTTTTAGCCCCATCTAACCGCATTTCTATATAAAGGTATATGGCAGTCTGCATCATGCCTCTAATCGTTATTGGCTTTAGATTTCGTTCAAGCATTCTTTTAGCCAAATAATCAAGGTAGGCTTTTAGTTCAACAGGAATCTTATCACCAAAATAGGCTAGTAGTTCATATATACCACCTTTTAAATTCAAGACGATAGACGTTTGGTTATCAACTTGAATTTTATTGGTATTAGCCAGCCATTTTAATGCTGGCATAGCATGTTCTAGTTGCTCTTGAGTAAAAGTGGCACAAATTTCTTCATAACTTGGTATATCGCTCCAGTTTTGATCGCATAATTGAAAAAAGTCCATAAATGTACTTGCAGGAACAGTATAGGTTTTATACCCACCCCTTTTGTTATAGCTTGTCTCAAACTGTTTAAAATATTCAAGCATGAGTGGGCTAAGTTGTTTTTCTTGCTTTATTGTCTGTTTTAATTTTTGCATAAGTTTCCAACTTGGCTATTTTGGTTTTCATTCGCTCCCATGAAACAGTTACCGCTTTAACTGATTTAGGTTTTAAAGGAGTTTTGGTGATAGGTTTGGCGTTGCCAACAGTTTTATCTACTAACTTCTCAAAAATTGGATTAAACGCAACAGGAATAATCGGCTTTTTCCCTAGCTTGAATGCACTTTGTGATAGTTTGAGTTCTTTGCAGACAGTTAGCCATTTTTCGAGTGGTATTTTTGATAATCGAGTAGCATACGCCATTAACATAATTCTTTCATGGCGTGGTAACAAGTCAAAATCTAATCCTGTTTTTGGCTTGGCTAAAGTCACACCGTCTGTTTCCATACCCAAACTTACTAACAACTTATAGTGTTGATTACTACCTTTATTCGTTAAAAGACTTTTACGGATAAGGTTGATGTAAAACAACATTAACTCAAACCATTGCTTGCTGTCATACTTCTGTCCAAAAATAGTACATTCATTGGTAGCGAATACTTTTTCAGCAGTTTTTTGAAATTCATAGGCTTCATCCACTACCAATAAGTTGCTTAACGCATGGCTGAGTTTAAAATCACAATGAGAGCAATAGCTAATATAGCGTTTGGGTGCTTTTATACGAAAGGGTTGATATGGTAGATTACAACTAAAGCAATTTTCAGACATGGCGAGTTTATGTACGTCACAATAAACATACCAACTAAACCGCCATTTATACTTTAAATGAGCCGTTGCATCTTCTGCTAAACACAAATGACAATAAGGGTGAGGTGTCATTTTACCTTTTGATATTTTAATAACAGGTACAACCCATTTAAGTTTAGTATTTAACTTAAATTCATTACCCATTACTTGTGTCTGTGCAATAAGGGTATGTTGTTCAATTTCTTCACGACTTGTATTGGCTAAAATTGCTAACCCATCATGTATTTTAGGGTCTATATGATTAAAACCCTTATCAAAATCAAGGCTTAATAAAGTATATTGAGACCAATGATAGTAAAGAATAGCCAAATAATCACAGCCTTGGTTTAACCCTGCTCTGACAATCCATGAGGTAAGACTTTCACCCTCGAATAATGGGGTAGGTATAGGCATGGGAGTAATTCTATCCGAATACGACTTTGTATAGACCACCAATGCCATAATTATCCCAATCCTTGTGTAAGACGAACATCACGATTTTTAAGTAGCATGTCTTCGGTAATTTGCTCTGTACCACTAATAATTGCATCTTTGGCACATACAGCTAACAATCTATGCACATTCCCTAGATTGCCATTGGAAATTGAATGGATTAAGGATGCTAACTGTGGTTGTTTAAGATTTGAAGGTTTCTTTAGTGGCAGTACACCCTCAATTCTGAATAATAATTTTTGGAAGTTTTTATCAAGTTTCCAAAGTGGTAGCCTAGTTACGCCAAAGCGACTTTTATGTTGAGGGTCGGTAAGCAAAGCACGTTCTGCTGATTCTGTACCCACGCCTACAATTGGCATCTGTAATTGGTTGCATAATGTTTTCAAGCCATTCATAATTTGACGTTGTTGTCTAGGCGTACCATCAAACATTGAATGGAACTCGTCCATAATGAGCATCTGTACTTCATATTCCTTGAATAAATGAATAACTTGATAGGACAAGGCAGACATGGAATTTTTGGATTGATAGGGCATATTCATTGCCTCAAGTATCGCAATATACATGTCTTTTTCATTTGAACTGGCAGGGGCATGAGCAAGAACGACAGGCATAATCAATCTTTCATTTTCATCATGGGGAAAGCCATGAAGTTTATAAAAACGGTTAATGATGTTGGTTTTGCCGTTATTCGCCTCACCAATTAACAGTAGATTTGGCATTCTTAATCGTTTAGGAAAGTGAAGTAAGCCCTTTAATTCGGTAAGAATTTCCTCTGCTGCATCATAGCCAATCCAACGTTCTTCATTTAGAAAATTAAGGCGTTCTTCGTCAGGACTATCAACCATGTAACGAAATTTCTCAACAACATGACTATACGCTGAGGTGTTATTACCCCCATCAGATAATACATTGGTGACTTCATCAGTTACTACTGGTTCAGGCATGGCTGTTTGTACAGTGGTTTTTGCTAGTATGTCCATTATTCAATATCTCCAAAATCGAAGTCATCTGTATCATCCAATAACAAACCATTGTTAGTGTCGTTTTTGGTATTCGGTTGATTTGAAGTCGTGCTGTTGTTGGCTTTAACTACTGTTGCCATAGGCGTATCTGAAGCACTTACCATAGATTCGGTATCAACCAATAATTCACTTTCAGGAAAATCATAGTCATTGGTATTTGTGATTTTCTTACTAGCAGATAATGTTTTAGCGATAATAGTCTGATTTTTCCTAGTGCTTTTTTGACGTTCAGCTTGCCGTCTAGCGGTTTTAGTGGTCTTAGCCGATTGTTCAACCATATCTCGCATTTCGGTTAATGCCTCAAAGATTTGGTTTTCATTCATGTAAGGAACACCTTTTTCTTTAAGGCGGTTGCGAATTTGGCGGTATTCCCAAATACTTATACTAGGATGTTTTTGATTCGCAAAAGGTACGACAAAATATTGATGTAAGGTTTCATCATAAAACCATAATTTGCTAATATCTCTAGGATCTCGTCTGAATAAAAACTCACGTTTTTTACCATCTGTGGTTGTGGCATTAATGAATGGGTTTAAACAAGTATCATAGTAACGTAATCCATCAATCGTTACGCCAAAATGCTGAATAGTACGCCCAATACTCGGCATGAAGTCTAGTAATAAAGTTTTTTCATCTGTTGGCATAGCTGGTACACCAATACCCATTGTATATTCATCACCATAGACACCAATGTTCCATTGTTCAATAGGGCTTCTACCTAATGTTGAGTGTTCACGTTGGTGGTACACTTTAGTGATATAGGTTAGTAACCATAGTTCAAATTCATCAAAAGTCATCACGGCTTCTTTTTCTGAATCATAGGTGTCTTTTTCTTTGACATTAGAAAAAGTTGTGCCTTTTACCCCATGAATTTCTTTCATAAACGTACCCATTAGGCGTTCAATGTGTGAGCCATAATGCGGTTTACCTACTGGTCGATACTCAATATCAATGCCATGAATTTCACAAGATCTAGCAAAGGTTGAAGCTCTAAAATCTGCCCCATTATCTGTATGAACTTTTCGTGGATAGCCAAATACCTGCCACGAAACATTTGTTAAACCATATTCAAGCAAAAGTTTTTCTTTAGGTAAAATACTTCGTGCCAAACACATAGATGTGGAAATGACTGAGGGTGGGTCAAGTGATAGGTAATATCCAGTTACCATACGGCTATATACATCAATCGCCAGTGTCAAATAAGGTCTGCCAATAGGTTTTCTATGCTCGCTATCTACAAGCATTAAATCAACTGGTGTATGGTCGATCTGAACGACTGCAAGAGGCGAATTAGCATTTGGAAATTCATAAGGAGTAGGCGAGAATTTTTTTCTTGCTAACTTAACTTGTCCACGTTTGGTTAGCTGTTCTTTTTCTGACAGTTTATTAATGCGGTATTTAATGGCTTTTTTACTAGGCTTTTCAACTTTTTCAAGATTGCAAATACGATGCACTTCACGGTAGGTCTGCTCAAGGCTACTACGCTGTTTATTTAGGTAAAAAGCATTGATAACACGCTCTATGATTTCTTCTTGCTTAGGGTCTAATCTTGTTTGCCCCTCTGTCCAGCCACGCTTTTTATCTACCAATCCTGCAATAGAGCCTACAGCATGGTATTGGCTTAACCAACGATACAATGTGGGTATAGGGATATTGGTTTCTTTACTACGAGTAGAAATTAATTTGTTTTTTTGAACATCATATTCAGCATCCAGTATTGGTTTGATAATCTCAAATTTTTGTTGAGCTTTTTCCCAATAGTCATCACCAATCATAGTAACGTCAATATTTACATGAGCATTATTACCGTCAGCAATATTAGATAAATTATGAATACTGATAATTGAAGTCTTTTTTGTATCACAGGCACGAACAAGTACCTCTAAATTCTCGTTGAGGTATTCAACTAGTTCGCAATGCTCATTAGTAATCTTGTTGAGATAGATAAACCCTTTGCGTAGCTGTACTCGCCCACGACTAATTTTTATCTCACCGTCTAAATTTTTATCGTGATCCACTATAAAACCCTTATTGTAAAGAATGGGAAAATCATCATCTGAATCTGAATAGAAATTGGCAAATTGAGCATTTGCTTTTACCACATTCGCTAAATTCAATGTATTAGAGCCTGTACTCATGGAAAAATTATTCATAATCCACCCATACCTCTGATTGTTCATCCAGTTTGGCAAACAAATCAAATTTCAGTTTTTGGGTGCAAAGCAAGTGATAAATTACTCGCAAGCCATGATTGCGTAATAACTTGCCAGCATAAAACCGTGTTAATAAGTAATCTATGGTAGTAACACCCATTAGACTTACTTGTGACAACACAGCTTTAATATCCTCTTGCTCGATATGGGTATTCTTGAAATTATTCAAAAAGGTAATATTAGCAAGGGCGGTATTTCTGATACGAGATTCATCATAGATACGAAATACCATATTATTTTCTTTGCAATAGCGTTGCATGGTTTTCCATTTGTTAGACCAATCACGCCAGTGTTCACGCCAAAGCTTTTCAGGTTTTACTTCAACTATCATATTTTTGCGATTAGCAAAATATTCGTATTCAATAAAGAAGTCAGGGGTATAGGGGTAAGTTCGCCCACTTTTCTCAAACTCAATACATAATGGTTGTGGGATGATTGATTTGATTTCATCACGAAACCCCTGAACAATCAAAAAATCCCTTTCTAAAGTTGATTCATACGGAATAGAACCACCTTTGTACATATACTTGCCTGAAACGCTCATTCTTGTAGGCTTTATCTCTCGAACTTGCTTCATAAATTTTTTCCACTTATTTGGTTTATTTTAGTATATTTTCTCACCTATTTGGTGACAAATTATCATTTATTTGGTGTAATTCAAGGTAAAAAAATATGGCTTTATAGCAGCCATTTTATCATTTATTGGGTATTATTACACCTGTGGCTACTATGGGGATAAATCAGGTCGCTGCCAGTGTCGACCTGAGCAAATCAAACGCTATCAAGAAAAGCTATCGGGACCTTTGCTGGACCGTATTGATTTGCATATTAC